>Ga0137407_10000007_pt1 | contig 249733 bp, 196 predicted proteins | sample CZOMad2_2_16fung_FD_108410 | JGI IMG/M metagenome (GOLD analysis project Ga0137407, IMG submission 108410) | Vadose zone soil fungal communities from Angelo Coast Range Reserve, California, USA - CZOMad2_2_16fungal (Illumina Assembly) | ecosystem: Environmental > Terrestrial > Soil > Vadose... | reverse complement strand
ACGGGAGAAGATTGAGGCCACCGGCGCCACCTTGCTGTACCTGCCACCTTATTCCCCCGACTTCAATCCCATCGAACCGTGTTGGGCCAAGGTCAAGCAGGCCCTGCGCACGCTCAAAGCCCGTACCGCCGAAGCACTAGACCCAGCCATCACTCTAGCCCTGGCCACCATCTCGGCGGAAAACGCTCTGGCTTGGTTTCACCATTGTGGCTACAAGGGTACACTAAATGTTAAAACGGTATTAGCCAGGCACAGGCAGACTTTGCCACCCTCTCGCAAGATTTGCTTAGTGGGCCGGAGAACACAACTGATCAAGGCGCAACAGACTTCAACACACTGGCGCAGGCGCTTCAGTCGGGGAATCTTTCTCAGGCACAGCAGGCGTACTCCAGCGTAGAACAGGATGTTCAGCAAGCAGGCGGGCATCATCACCACCATCACCACCATCGCCATCATCAGGAAAGCCCGCAAAGCTCCGGGCAGAGCAGCGCAATCTCCCAGGATTTCAGCACGTTGGGGCAAGACCTGCCGTTGGGCGATATCTCCGCTGCGCAGAAGGCTTTTGCTACCGTGCAAAAAGATTTGCAGCAGTACGCCAACAACTATCAACATTCCACCGCCACGCAAGCCGCGCAGAGCGCCAGCAGCATCAGCGTGTCCGCTTAGACGCAAGCGCGAATCGGGCTTGGACCACGGGGGCCGCATCGACAAAGGAGAAGCCCCTTCTTGTCTATGCGGCCCATCCCTTGTGTGATTCTGACAGTATTAAGGCGTTTACACTGGCGTTACCAAAGTCCTTTTTCTTGTGGGCGGATTCTTGCTACGCTGCTTCATGCCCAAAAAGTTGTGGACCACCGCGGTCTTTGCTCTGGCCGCCCTTTTGCCCCTTGCTTTGCCGGTTCTTGGATGCAAATCGTCCGCGCCGGCGAAAGAGCAGGAACGCCCGCTCTATTATTCCCGCGAGATCACCAAGGACGATCTGGAGGGCAGGACCCTGCGCGAGCTCACTTTGATGCGCAATACCATCTACGCCCGCGCCGGCAACAACTTTCGCAAGAAGTGGCTGAATGACTATTTCTCCGCCCAGTCCTGGTATCACCCGCTGGACAAGACCGATGAGAGCAAGGTCACAGCGCTGGACCGCAAGAATGCCCAGTTCATCGCCAACTACGATGCGGCGATTAACAGGGATGGGCTGCTGGCGATTCAGCGATCCGCTACCCCCGACACGCCGGAAAATAAAATCGAGTTGCGGCTGGCTTCCATGCGGCTGGGCAAGTGGGCCGGATCAGCCGACGAAGACCGCACTCCGCTGGAAGACCCGACTCTGCTGGACAAGCAGCTTGCGGTTGACCAGCTTAAAGATTTTTCCCGTCGCGATCTGCGGCTCCTGCGCAACTTGATTTATGCCCGACGCGGACGGCCTTTCAAGTCTGATTTGCTGAAGGAATATTTTCAGGCCGTCGACTGGTACAAGGCGGACACCGCGTATACGGATGCGCGCTTGACCGATCTGGATAAGCGCAATATCAATGTGATCCGCAGCCTAGAAGACCAGCTTGGCGGGCCGCTTACCGATTGGGAAAACAAGAAAGAAGATGGCTGGTTCTCCCAGGGTTGATAGCACATTGCGCGCCCGGTCCGGGCGCAAGATAAATTCACTTAGAAAGAAGCAACGTTTCCTTGCCGCTGTAATTTGCTGCTGCCGATGGCTTCCAGAAGATCAAAGATGCCTTTCGCGTCTTGGGCAGGCAGCGCCGGTCTTTGGTTGAGTCCCGCTTGAATGGGAATTACGTCGGCCTTGATTGTCCAGCCCGGCGCAACGTGCACGCGCAGAATGATTGCGTCTTTTTCTTGTGTGCAATCGCAGGCAAAGGCCAGATTTCCGAGTCCCCAGGCGATCACGGCATGTTCACGGCGTTCTACTGGGCCAAGGGCGTGCGTTCCATGGGCGGCGATCACACTTGCGCCAACTCGGTAGGCAATTTCCACCGCGCGACGGAGCTCCGGGCGTGGCAGATACGATGCAGGGCCGGTGACATGAAAAGTTGCGATCAGGATGTCTGCGCGACGCCGGGCGGCCGATAGATCGGCGGCCAGCCGTGGAGGAACACCATGGGCCAGATCATGCGCCGTCACCGCGATCACAAGGCCATTCAGGTGAAGCAGCGCCGCTCTCGCGGGACCTCCAGCAGGGAGGATGTTCCGCTGCTTGAGTCGTACCGCGCTCTTCTGCTGTCCGTTCTTTCCCGCGTCACCCGAATGATTGTTGGCGATTCCCGTCACTTGCACATGCAGTGCCAGAAGTTCGCCTAATGCGTTCGGAGAATTCCATAAGCGAAACTTATGCGTCAGTAACTGTGAGCGCTGAGCCACGGGTCCTTCCAGATTGACAACCCCTGTCGCTCCCTGCACTATTCCAGAAATGCCTTGCAACTGTTCACGTCCGCCATCACCAAGGTTTACATCGCCTCCCAGCCAGAGCTCCGCGGATTTTTCCTGGAAGGCGCTGGCTGCGGAATGGTTGGCCGTCGCCATCATCGCCATTGGTACGGCGATCAGCATTACCACTGTGCGCGCCCAGCAGCCCGCTCCGGGTGCGGCTTCAGGCGCGGCAGGTACGGAACTGTCAGGCGGTTTTCGAATGCCAGATGATTTTCGAATGAAAGACAAGCCCATCAATTTTGACCAGGAACGTATACAACTTACCATCGCTTACCGGCGGCTGCATCAGGACCCCAAGGCTGCCGATGTGATCATCCAGCCGAAGATGATTATCCTCCACTGGACCGGCATACCTTCTTTTATCTCTACCTGGAATTACTTTAATCGGACGCATGCAGAAGATGCGCGCGAGCAGCTTGCCGCCGCCGGTGAGGTCAACGTTTCCGCGCAGTTCCTGGTGGACCGCGACGGCACAGTGTATCGCCTGATGCCGGAGAACTGGATGGCGCGGCATTGCATTGGGCTGAACCATGTGGCTATTGGAGTAGAGAATGTGGGCGACGGCGAAAAGTTTCCGCTCACCGACGCGCAAGTCAAAACCGACGCCGCGCTGGTCCGCTACCTGGCGAAGAAATATCCCATCACCCATCTGATCGGCCATCAGGAATACCGGCGGATGGAAGGGCATCCGTACTTTCTGGAGATTGATCCTAAGTACCGCAACACCAAACCCGACCCTGGAGTGGAGTTCATGCGCAAGGTGCGTGCGCTGGTGGCGGACCTGAAGTTGCAAGGGCCGCCTGCGGGGAAGAACCCGTAAGGTCATCGCGCACGCCGAAAGGCAAAGGCTTACCGCGGATTTGCGTGGATGTTCACAGATCAAGAACCCTGCAAAACGCTCCATCGCGACGCGCCGAACGACTTGAAGCTCCCATCACGATATAATTTTGGGTTTGCTTCCACCGGCTTGTGGCGACCGTAGTGCCATGCAAAGAGAAGCATCACGAAATAAGGGGACATTATGAATAAGGGGAAATCATGGCCAAAGCTCTGAAACTGCGCACTGAAAAAGATTCCATCGGCACCAAGAAAATTCCCGCTGACGTTTATTACGGCATACAGACCGCGCGCGCGGTGGAGAATTACCCCATCTCCGGGATGCGCGCTCATCCCACGCTGATCCGCGCCATGGGTATGGTGAAGCAGGCGGCGGCGGAGGCCAACCGGGCTCTGGGGCTGGTGGACGAGACGCGCGCCAAGGCCATTATTGAAGCGGCAAAAGAAGTGATCGCCGGACAATGGGACCACCAGTTTGTGGTCGACGTATTTCAGGCGGGTGCGGGCGTGAGCTTCCATATGAACACCAATGAGGTGATCGCCAACCGCGCGATCCGTATCCGCCGCGGCAAGCTGGGGGATTACAGCATCGTCCATCCGAATGACCACGTAAATTACGGACAGTCCACCAATGACGTGGTGCCGACCGGGATGCGGCTGGCTACTTTGCTGGAACTGGAGAAACTTTATCCCGTGCTTGACGCGCTGGCCGCGGCGCTTGAAGCCAAGGGCAAGGAGTTTCACGGCATCATGAAATCGGGCCGGACGCACATGCAGGACGCGGTCCCCATGCGCCTGGGGCAGGAGTTTGCCGCGTATGGTGTGGCCATACGCAAGGCGATCGTCAGCATTCGCCATGCCGCGGATTCTTTGCGCGAACTGGGACTGGGCGGCTCCGCGGTGGGCACGGGGATCAATACTCATCCTGACTATCGGCAAAAGGCCGTGGCCAACCTGGCCAAAACTTCTGGACAGAAGCTGGTTCCCGCCGCCGACATGCGCTGGGCCATGCAGTCGAACGCCTGCATGGCGGAAGTCTCCGCGTCACTGCGCAACCTGGCGCTGGAGATCATCCGCATCTCTAACGACCTGCGCCTGCTCTCTTCCGGGCCCAATACCGGATTTGGAGAAATCAACTTACCCGGACTGCAACCTGGTTCTTCCATCATGCCGGGCAAGATCAATCCGGTGATGCCGGAGCTTGCGGCCATGGTTTCATTCCAGGTGGTTGGCAATGATACGGCGGTGGCGATGGCGGTGCAGGCCGGACAGCTTGAACTGAACGTGATGATGCCGACGATGGCTTATAGCGTGCTTCAGTCCGTCACTATTCTTACCAACATGCTGAACGTCTTTACCAAGAAGTGTGTGGAGGGAATCACGGCCAATGAAAAGCGCTGCAACTTCTACGCGCAGAGCACGGTTTCACTGGCCACGGCGCTGAACCCGTACATCGGCTATGCCAAGGCAGCGGAGATTGCCAAGGAATCGGTGGCGACCGGGCGGTCGATCATTGACATTGCGCGGGAGAAGAAACTTCTGAGCGAAAAAGAGATTGATGAGATTCTTGATCCAACGACCATGACGGAGCCGCAGTATCCCAAGGAAGCGGCGAAGCATCGGGAGGAATTGAAGGCAAAAAAGTAGCAGCCAACAATTAGTTGTGGATCTTTGATCTATTCAGGTTTTTTTGCTTCTGAAGAAGGGAAATCCCCTGGCGAAGAAACAAGCACTGATTCCAGCATCGTGGCGATTGCCCAGCATAATGCTGGCGGCAGAAGCCATATGAGAAAGACGACTGTGATCCATTTTGTTCCCCAAGCCCACACCACAGCAGGAGCAAGTACGAACTCCAAGACTATAATCCCATAGGCGTTGCTATGCTCGCGCAAGTGCCTATAGGACTCTACGTATTCCTTAGAAGTTTTCTTTGCGCGTGTATCGCTCAATCCTTTATAGAATTTTGTGATTGGGCGGCCTACAGTGCAGAAAGCAATACCGATCAATATGAATTGAAATACGCTGATCAGTGAAAACCCTATCAGGTAAACCCAACTAATAGGCGAGCCTTCTCTAAGTCCAAATGCCACATATGCAAGCGCTACGCCCAATGCGACCAAGATAACCAAGACGACCAAGACGATGCAGCCGATTAGCAGAATCTTGACTGCACGACGGGAATTCTGGACTGATCCAACCATCTCTACTGCTCTGAGGAGATACGCCCTGGTCGCGTGCAATGTGAGCATTGGAGCACTGGCTACATAACAATATGCGAACGAAAGCGCCGCAAGGGCAGCGAAGCTTTTTGCAAGAACTTCAAAAGAACCAGATACATCGCTTACTACGGGTAGATTTGAATATTTCACGCCTGCGTTCGCAAGTATGAGACCGCCGACCACGGTGCCCGCAAAATATCTGATGAAATAATATTCCCACCAACGGCCTGATGATTTGTCGGCATCTGATTTGTCAGATTCTGGTTGGTCTGTTTTCGCCATAAACTTCACCTCTAGCGGTAGATCTCAGAAGTCTGTAGAGAATCACTTCCGTTTTTGATTGTAGCGATCCCTCGCTCACGCTCGGGATTTCAGAAAAAGCTCAGCATGCCCACCTCAACAACGTCGCTCCCGTGGTAAACCCTGCGCCGACGGACGCAATGAGCACGAGGTCGCCTTTCTTCAGGCGGCCTTGCTTGCGAGCGGAGTCCAGCGCCAGAGGAATGGTCGCGGCTGTGGTGTTGCCGAACTCGTCAATGTTGATGATCACGCGGTCTTCTTTCAAGCCGAGCCGCTGCGCCGTGGACATAATGATGCGGCGGTTGGCCTGATGGGGAACAAACAGGTCCAGGTCTGAGCCTTTGAATCCGTTGCGCTCCAGGAGTCTTTCCGCAACTTCCGCCATCTTGCGCACGGCGTACTTGAAGACGGCGGAGCCGTCCTGATGGACGTAATGCATCTTCTTGTCCACGGTCTCATGAGTAGAAGGGTGAAGGCTGCCGCCGGCGGGCATGTTCAGTGCGCAACCGCCGGAGCCGTCAATTTCATGCAGAAAGTCGATGCAGTAATTGTCATCGGTAGCGGGTTCAATGACCACCGCTCCGGCGCCGTCGCCAAAGATCACGCAGGTGGCGCGGTCGGTGTAGTCGATGATGGAGGACATGATGTCGGCGCCGATCACCAGCACCTTCTTGTGCGCGCCTGACTCCACAAACTTTACTCCTGTCTGTAGCGCGTAAACGAAACCGGAGCAGGCGGCGGAGATATCAAACCCCCACGCGCCTTTGGCGCCGATGCGGTCCTGCACCAGGCAGGCCGTGGCGGGAAACATCATGTCCGGGGTGACTGTGGCCAGAAATATGGCCTCCACATCAGGGCCGGCAATACCGCGTTCGGCCAGCGCTTTTTGCGCGGCCTCCACGGCCAGGTGAGAGGTGGCAACGCCTTTGTCCACGATGTGCCGCTGCTTGATGCCGGTCCGCTCCATGATCCACTCATCGGAAGTTTCGACCATCTTTTCCAGGTCGGCATTGGTCAACAAACGTGGTGGAGTATAGGTTCCCAGGGCGGAGATTTTCGCCCGCAAAGGATTGGTCAAAAGAGTGTTCTCCAGATTCGATTTTAAGTAAACCAATTATTGTACTAGCAAAACGGGAAACCTAAACACAGCGCGCAGGGGCGAACCAACTACTTACCGCGGATTTACGCAGATGGTCGCGGATCAAAATTAAATTTTAGAGGGAATTATGAGGGCGCGGCTGACTCGCGTGCCGAACTCGCTGCAACAAGGCGGAACGCTCATTGCAGAAATTGAAAATGTTCGCCGCGGTGTGGAGCCTAGCAACAAATAATAAGCACCGGGGAACCCGCTACACACGCACTAGCCCGTTACCGTTGCTTCCTTCCGGACCTGGCGGGATTGGCGGGATTGCGTCGCGCGGGACCCGGCGCACTCAATTCTAACATCGTTTCCCCTTGGCCGGTTACGTTCGGTCACCAGCAGCCGGATTCGGCTTTCCTCCGGAGGCAAATTCAAGGAAAATATGTGTAGTGTCTACCCGCGTAGTCCAAACAACGGTCTTGAAGCCTGGCGCCGGCAGCGCAGAGCGGTTTTTCCAATGGTCGCTTTACGTTCTGCTGGTGATGGGTTTTACCGCGCTGATGGGCACCAACAAACTGGACTTACCCTCGCTGGTGCTGGTCATTCCGGCGCTGTTGTTGCGCGCTTATCTTTTGCTGATGCGGAGGTCCTTTGTTATTTCCGAGCGCTGGACCAGCTACCTCACCATTCTGTACTTCGCATTTTATGCGGCGGATTATTTTTATTTTTCCCAGAGTTTTATTGACGCCACGGTCCACATGGTGCTGTTCAGCCTGGTGATCAAGATTTTTTCCGTGAATCGTGAACGGGATCTGGTCTACCTGGCCGTGCTCGCATTCCTGATGGTGCTGGCGGCCGCCGTCCTCACCGTGGACACGCTGTTCCTGCTCACTTTTTCGCTTTTCATCCTGGTGGCCATTGCCACGTTCATCAGCATGGAGATGCGCCGCTCCGAGCGGGACTCCCTGGCGGCGGGCGTTCCGCCGCAGCAAGGTGTTAAATTCCACGGTTCCCTGGCTGGTATAGCCGCGATTCTGGGCGTGCTGACGCTGGCTGGCTCGGCGCTGATTTTCTTTGTGTTGCCGCGCATAAATTCCGGCGGATACCTGCGCAATTTCGGCATACAGGGCGCCATTGCCAGCGGGTTCAGCCAGGACGTGCGCTTAGGGGGCATTGGACAGATCCAACAATCAAGCGCCGTGGTCATGCACGTCCAAGTGCAGTACGGTAAGCTGCCGTCGGATGCGAAGTGGCGCGGCGTGGCGCTGGCAAATTTTGACGGACGCCGCTGGTGGAACAATCCTGATCCGCCTATTTACCGGGGCTTGAACAATACACCCCTGGACCTGACCCAGATCACCAACTCTTCTCTTTATTCCGGAGCTACCCCGGGGCCGCGCCTGCCCACGCTGTCCTACCGCGTGGTCATGGAGCCGGTAGGGTTGGATGTATTTTTCCTGGCTCCGGTGCCGATGAAGATCAACGGCGACTATCGCGTTATTGAAATCAGCCCGGATGGCTCGGTGTACAACTCCCGTCCGGCGGCAGGCGAGACCGAGAACCCGCAAGCCATCGGCGTGTACTCCGCGGACGCTGACACCCGTGATCCTGAGCCGGTGGTGCGCGATTCCAATTCGCACAACTATCCGGAACGCGTGTCTCTGCTGTACCTGCAATTGCCCCGGCTCGATGCCCGCATTCCGGCGTTGGCCCAGCGGATCAGCGCTTCCGCCGGCTCCAACTACGCGCGCGCCAAAGCGGTTGAACAATATCTGCAAACCAACTTCAGTTATACCTTGCAATTGCCGGGACTGCGCGAACCTGATCCTCTGGCGTATTTTCTCTTTGAGCGGAAGAAGGGACACTGCGAATATTTTGCTTCTTCGATGGCCATTATGCTGCGGACGCTGAGCATTCCGGCGCGCGTGGTCAACGGATTCCGCGGAGGCGAGTACAACGATCTTACCGGCAGCTATATCGTGCGCGAGAAAGACGCCCATTCCTGGGTGGAGGCATACTTTCCGGAATACGGGTGGGTCACGTTTGATCCCACGCCGTCAATACCGGCGACGGGGGAAGCCGCTGGTCTGTCACGTGCGGCGTTGTATCTTGATGCCGCGCGCGAACTGTGGCGGGAATGGGTCATCAACTATGACTTCAGCCACCAGATGCGGCTGAGCGCGGAGTTAAGCACAAAGACCGGGAACGCGCAGTCCAGTTTCCGCGTATGGCTTTGGCGCCGGCACCAGCAACTGGTCGGACGCATCGACGACGGTCAGCGACAGTTGCAGCGTCTTTCGCCGAGAGACATGGTGATTTGTTGCGTGGTGCTGTTTTTGTTGCTGGCGCTGCCGCTCGCGCTCAAGGCATGGCGTGCCGTGCGACGGGCAAAAATGCTGAGAAACCCGCAACTGGCTCCCCGGACCGCTGCCAGCTTCTGGTATCTGCGCATGTTAAAGATCATGGCGCACCGGGGCGTCCGCAAAGAACCGGCGCAGACGCCGGCGGAGTTCACCTCTTCCATCGGGGACGCGGAGATGCGCCTGGAGGTTGAAACTTTTACCGAGCACTATGAACGTGCCCGCTTTGCCGAATCTGTGGAAGATGCGCAACTGCTGCCTGAACTTTACGAAGAGCTTGCGGGACGCAAGTGAAAACAAATCAGCGGCAAAATCCGTGGTCGGAGTGGTCTTTTACGTTGTTCTAGATTCAGTAAGTATTAGACGTGAAGCCCATTGGAGAAGCGAGACACTTTATACCTGTCATCTTGAGCGAAGCGCCGCGAGGAGATTTCTTTTACCAAGTTCTTAAGCGCGTAGTCGAAAGATCCCGACCGTGTATGCGTTACCATCCCGCTGCAAGGCGTTCGCACGAAAAACAGCATGGGAGAACTCCCTGGGACAGCATCTACGCTGCCGGCATCCTCGCGATCTTTCGACTCCGCGCCCAACATCCATCTTGCGGCCACTTTCTTCCTGCGCTCCGCTCAAGATGACAGACTCATGCGATGTCGCGTGCAATGAAACTTTCGGCAGTGCTGACTAAGGCAGACGATCTAGGCGGCAAAATAAAACCGCGCAAACTCTGGAACCGCTTCAAAGCCCCAGCGCATCCATTTTTGGTTTTTCGTAAACGTCGTCTTCCCCGGGCCAGCGCAGCCGGTCTTTGAATTTGCCGGTCTCAGACGCCAGCGCCCATATCAGGCTTTCACCGGCGGGGAGGGTCGTTGGTTCCCGCAAAAACACTGGATCGTGAAAAGCGTGGGCGGCATCAATCCACTGCCAGCCTGCATTCTCAAAGGCAGCCAACACGTCAGGGAGAAACAGCGCGTTCATTACCGAGTAATGGACAAGCAGAGTATGGCGGACCTCATGGCCCAGCACGTCGAGCGCGAGCTGGCGATAGAACTGTGCGCGATCAAGCAGGTGGCTGATGAGGTAATCACGATAAGGGCCAGGGTCGGCCTTTGGCTCCCGTTGCAGGCGCTCACGCATGCGTTGGTCAACATACCAGTCCGATGCGTCGATGGTAACGTGGCCCACGCGGTAATCATGTTCTTTGAGCAAGGAGCGGAACTGGTCGCGCTTTTCGGCGGTGTCTCCTTCTTTCAGGAATGGATAGCGAAACAGCCGGGTGACGTTGCGAAACGGCTTGATGATTGGTTCGTTACGGAGAAAGTCCGCCGCGAAATCAGCGTAGCTGGTCCGCTGCAAATACATCTTGTGCGAGTAGGAGTGGTTGCAGAGAAGGTGGCCGGCGCTGTCCCAATCGCCCAGAAGATTGGTCCCTTCCGGCTTGTCCACGCGCATTCCGCAAACAAAGAGCGCAGCCTTGAGTTTGCGCTTGTCCAAGGCTTCCAGCAGGCGCCGGTTGGCTTCCTGCCAGGTCATGTGTGCGCCGAGGTCGAGCTTGGGATCGTCCATGGTCAGTGCAAGTTGCGGACGTGAAGGCGAGGAGGCATGGGTAGAAGATCCACTTGAAGCCCGAAGCAACCCTGCGGTTGTGAGCACAGTTGTTGTGAGAAGACCGTGAAGGAAGCTGCGTCGCTGCATGGGATGAGTATAGACGGAGAGGAGCGGACAAGCTTTTGGGACTGAATCACTTATTCAGCCAAACGTTTCGGTGCTACCCAACTCGAAAGCTTTGCTTTGATGGCGTCGTAATCCGGGGCGGTCCCGGGAACAAAGATAGATGCCCCAAACCAGGAACTCATCATCCCTTCCTTAATCATCAACCCTTTTCTGCGCCGAAAAGGAAACGGATGGAACCGCCGATAGACTTCAGACACGCTTTTGATTTGGTTACGAGCTATTTTCCGGTTTGTGATCGTCGTGCCTACAGAAGAAAGATACTTCCGCTCAACATAGTCATCTGTAACTATCAGCACAGATTCCGTCCCCTGGCTCGAGGACGCACCCAGCAAGGCCATCAGAAGTGCGAAGATAAGGCTGCGAAGCACAATCCCGAGCAAGCTCTCATGATGAGACCAAAGATTCGTAAGCCAGAGCAGTCCGGCATAGCCAAAGAAACAGAAACCAAACCGGTACAAAATTACCTTGCTCTTTGGGGCGCGGAGAGGAGGAACGTCCGCTCCAATCACGTATTGGCTAATCGCTGGGTCCATTCAGACTGATTTTAGACGCCAAAAGCGGAAGCAACGACAAAAATTTGAACAGCTCCAAGGACTTTGCTTCTGACGGACAGTAGCAGAGGAGCTGATAAGTTACTCCAACGGCGGATCGTTTTCGTTCGCCGGACGCGGCTCAGTTGTGGCGCGAATGACCGCGGTCTGGTCGGTGAAAAAGCTTCTTGCACCGGTTTTACCAAATTCCAGCGGCGTGGCAGTGGCCTGGTAGCGACCTTCGCTGCCTTCGATGCTTCCGGAATTGATCAGAACGTAGCGAAACTCATAGCCCGCTTTGGTGGTGGGGACTGCCATAAACGAGCTATCCACCATCATGGCGTGGTCCGCGGAAGGCTCCTGGTCCTCCTGCCCGGAGAGCGCCTGTAAAGCGGCGGGGTAGCCAATTTGTGGATAGGTCGTTGAGTAAGCGATCAGCGCGGAATTCAAGGTCCGCAAGTTGGACACCGCCGCGGTTTCACCTGGCGCCTCCTGCGCTTCGACCTTGGGTAGAAGCTCTGCTTCCAGATCGGTCCCTTGCCAATGGCCAATCTTCATGACGCGCCATTCGTCGCCTTCAAACCGCATACCGATCATGGCAGTTTCAGAATGTTCCCCTTCTTTGATCTCCAGTTCAACCAAGGCGTCGGCGCCGGAGATGAAAGTCTTCTTGACGGTAATGGTCCCCTTTGACTTTCCGTCTTTTTCAACAAGCTCCCACCCGTTTCCGTCGCCTGTCCGGCTGAGCTTGCTGCCTTCCCGTTCCATGTTCTTTCGGATGAGCAACTTGTCCGCCATCGCCGCTTTTTCCTGGGCGGGCAGCTTTTCGACGTGCTCCTGCACCTTGAGCGGCAGGTGTTTGAGTGCGACGGCAATATTTTCCGCGGTGGCAAGCTCTTCCAGCGCGGTCTGGGGTGTGCCTGCCTGGACGGAATACATGGGAACAACGCTGCAAGCCAGGAAAAGGAAAGTGCGCAAAAGCCAGTTGATTTTCATCGGTACTACCACTTCTAAAGACACCGGGATGCCTTGGCTTGTTCCCCAAAGGCCCCCGGTTCTTCGTTCCAATCGTTACTTTGTAATCAGGCCGCAGGCGACCCTGTCGCCGGAGTTGCCTGATGGATCGGTCTTTCCGTCATCGGCTTTGGCATGGATCACCAGCGCGGTTCCGCCGCCGCTAAAGACGGAGTGCGGGTCATCGCCCAGGGTCACGTTGGGAGCGATGAGAGTGGTGATCACGGTGCCTTTGCCGCCCACTGTGAAATTGGGGATGTCCCCGGCATGCGGGCCTTCTGGATTTTGCAGGCCATGATGTTTGGCGTCAGGATTAAAGTGCCCGCCAGCGGACTTGAAGTCCGGGCCTTCGCATTTCGCGGTCTGATGAATATGGATGCCGTGGTCGACAGGCTCCAGGTCATGCAAGTTGAGTTTGATGCTAACGCCGTTCTTGGCCGGGGATAGCGTGGCTGTCCCGATGCTTTGTCCTTGTGCGTTTTGCAGGGTCACAACTTTGGGTTTAGGCGCCTTGCCTCTTGCTAGTCCAGGCGCAACCGCCAGCAGCATGATCGTGGCCAGAAGCGCCATCTTAGAGAATAGTATTTTCATTATCTGTCCTTGAATTTTAGATTTGCCCTTCATGTTCTATACGCCTCAGCCTTCGTTCCCATACCTGCGCCTGTGACCGGATCTAATGGGGTAGCAGGATTGTACTCGCCTTGCTCGTCTGCGCACCAGACCCGCAAAAACACTGCCCTTTCGGATGCTACAATAGAGAGATTGCATGCCCGTTGAGAACCCTACACTCGCTCTGATACAGGAAGAATCTGCGCCCTCTACCTCCCGCGGGGCAGGCGCACCGGCTCGTCTGAAGGTGGGATTTGTCAGCCTGGGCTGCCCCAAGAACCTGGTGGACAGCGAAGTCATGATGGGCCTGCTCCAGAACGGCGGCGCTCAGATCACAGCCAAGGCCGACGAAGCCGACGTGATCGTGGTGAACACATGCTCGTTCATTGATTCGGCCAAACAGGAATCGGTCAACACCATCCTGGAGATGGCACAGCACAAGGTCAGCGGTAAAGCGCAAAAACTGATCGTTGCCGGATGCCTGGTGGAACGCTACCGCAATGAGATCCAGAAAAATATTCCTGAAGTCGACGCCGTGGTAGGCACGGGAGAGCTGGAGCAAATTCTTGCCGCCGCGGGGATCAACGCCGGAGCTGCTTCCGCGGATAGCAACTCACCGTTCGTGATTCTGAATTCGGCGTCTCCGAGCGCCAGCCAGTCTTTAAAGTCTGGCATGCGGTCGCGTCCCGAAGGCGAAGCCCGTGAAGCCTCTGGACGCTTTTCCCGCCAGGAATGGGACGGCGCAATCGCCGACCTACCGAACTATCTCTACGACGAAAAGACGCCGCGCGTGCTGGCTACGCCCAAGGCGTCGGCGTACATCAAGATTGCCGAAGGCTGCGACCACCCTTGCGGCTTCTGCATCATTCCGCAGTTGCGTGGCAAGTTCCGCTCGCGGCATTTTGAATCGGTGATTGCGGAAGCAGAGCGGCTGGCAGCGAACGGCGTGCGGGAAGTTACTTTGATTGGCCAGGACACTACTTGCTACGGCGAAGACCTGGGCCTGAAAGACGGCCTTGCCCTGCTGCTGGAACGACTGGCGCAGATTCACGACCTTCGCTGGGTGCGTTTTCTTTATGCCTACCCGAACAAAATCACGGGGCGTCTGCTGGAGACGATTGCGGCGAACGAAAAAATTTGTTCTTACGTTGACGTTCCTTTACAGCACGCTTCAGCTTCGTTGCTCAAGCGCATGAAGCGCGGCGCCGGCGCGGAGATTTTCTTGAAGTCGATTGAGAAGATGCGCCGGACTATTCCTAACCTTACCCTGCGCACGTCGTTCATCGTCGGTTTTCCGGGGGAGACGGAAAAAGATTTTGCCGAGCTGTGTGATTTTGTCCGGGCCGCGCAGTTTGATTGGCTCGGCGTCTTCAGCTATTCGGACGAAGACGGTTCGGCGGCTTATCACCTGGAGAACAAGGTCCCCAGGAAAGAGATCGAGGCCCGCCGCAAGAAATTGATGCAGATCCAGCGGCAGATCAGCAAGAAACACAAACGTAAACTTGTGGGCCGGCAGTTTGACGTGCTGGCGCTTGGCCCCTCAGAAGAAACCGAGTTGTTGTGGGAAGGCCGCACCGAGATGCATGCGCCGGAAATTGACGGTAAGTTGTTCATCAGTGATTTTGGAGACATTGAAGAACCGGTTGCGGGTGAGTTCTATCGCTGTGAAATCACGGAAGCGCATGACTACGATCTGATCGCGCGCATCGTTTGATTTTGTGATCTTGCAATATTTGATTTTTAAGGATGGCCAAGAAAAAGAAATTGCGTGCTCTCCGTTGCCCCACCTGCCGCGTGCTGGTGCTGCAAACTGCTGAAGACTTTCCTTTTTGCAGCAATCGCTGCCGCGTGATCGACCTGGGAAAATGGGCGAGCGGCGGGTACGTGATCTCCACCAAAATCAACGACCCGGAAATGCTGGAGAGCCTGGCGGATGAGCAATCGCAGGACGACGGAGATTCTTCTTCCCACAAGCAGTAGTTTTACTAGAGTAGTTCCAGGATTGCTGTAGCTCATGTGGCACAGCCGCTCTCGGCTGTGCTGCTCTCACAGGCGGGGCGCCTGTGCCACACGACTGATGATGGTACGCCTTCTCTGGAACCCATTAGCAGCACCTCATTCACACCTTAGCGCCACGTTGGGATCAACCCGCGTCGCGCGCAACGATGGCACGTAACAAGCCAGCAAAATGAAAACCAGCACGGCTACGGCCACGAACGCAAAGGTCCATGGATCGGTGGGGCTGACTTCATAGAGCATGGACGCCATGAGCCGGGTGAGCGCGAATGAGCCGGCGATTCCAACTGCAACTCCGGCAAGGGCCAGCTTGGCGCCATGAGAAACGATCATGCGCATCACGTCAGAACGCCGGGCGCCCAGGGCCATGCGGATGCCGATCTCGCGCGTGCGCTGCACCACCAGATATGCCATTACGCCATATACGCCCACCGCGGCCAGGGTCAGTGCCAGTGCGGCAAAGGCGCCGAACAACCACATGTCAAAGCGGCGCAGCGAACCTGACTCAGCCAGGATGTCTTCCACAGTCTTAATCTGGTAGACAGGGACTGTCTTGTCGATGTCGGCCACGGCATGGCGCAAGGAGTCGAGCACGCCGGAGGGGTTCCCAGCGCTGCGCACGGTCATGGACATGTTGCCCTCAAGTATTCCAATCATGCTCTTGGGCATTTGCGTGTAGGGATAATACGCTGTGGGTTCAATGTCTGCATCAAGCGCCCAGTGGCGCACGTCAGCGGCTACGCCAACCACCGTGTACCACGGCGCGTCGGGGAGGTTAGGCCGCAGGCTTTTGCCGATTGGATCCTGCTTGGGCCAGTAGCGGTCCACCAGGCTTTGGCTCACGATCACCACCGGCGGGGCATCGCCTGCGTCGTCGCGACTGAGTTCGCGTCCGCGAAGCAAAGGAGTCTGAAAAGTGCGGAAGTAATCCGGGCCGATCACGCGCAGCCGGGTCACGATCTGGCCGTCCACTACCTGGGGCGCTTTGCCATCGACAGCAACCGGCATGGAAGGGTCAATTCCGTTCATGGGAATATCACGGGCCACCGCGGTGAGCTCAACCCCTGGAACGGCCCGCAATTTCTCCGCGACCTGCTGATAATAGATGTAGGGTTCGCTCTTGAAGCGCGCCGGCGCGGAAATTCGGAACGTAATCAGGCCGCGGGGATTGAAGCCCGGCTCAATTTTGCTAACCTTCCACAGACTCTTGAGAGAAAGCGCAGCCCCAATGAGCAGGATGGACGCCAGCGCCGTCTCAACCACTACCAGCGCTATTCTGTGCTTTCCGCCCGAACGGCTTGCTCCACGTGAAGCTTCACGCAGTGCGTTGCTTACGTCGACGCGCGACGTCGCCAGTGCCGGCGCAAGGCCGAAGAGTATCCCGACCGTCAGGCAGACTACCAGCGTGAAGCCGAGCACGGCCGTGTTGATGGCGATGGTCTCAGCCTTCGGGATACTAGAAGGATTCAGCGCCACCAGCACGCGCAATGCGCCGACCGCGAGCGCCAGACCGAAGGCGCCGCCCAGGATGGAGAGCAACAGACTTTCCGTGAGCAACTGCCGCATCACGCGCGAGCGTTGCGCTCCAATGGCGGCGCGTATGGACATCTCCATGCGGCGCGCCGTTCCCCGCGCAAGTAGAAGGTTGGCCACGTTGGAGCAGGCAATCAACAGCACAAAGCCCACGGAACCCATGAGCAGAAGCAGCGGCGTACGCACGCCTGAAGTGATCATGTCCTGGTAGGTCTGGAGTTGTACGCCGAAGCCGGCGTCGCCGTTGGGATCGTCATGGTGCAAGCGCTCGGCAACGGTGTCCACGTTACTCTGCGACTGCTTTAAGGTGGTTCCCGGGCCCAGCCGCACCAGGGCGAAGATCCAATGCACGGTCCGAGAAGAGGCAGCGGCGTCTTGCGTCTGAAGTTGCAATGGCTCAAAGAATTGTTCGCTATTGTCAAACAAGTGGAAGCCCGGCGGCATGACGCCAATCACGGTATAAGGCGCGCCATCAAGATCGATCTTGTTGCCCACAATGCCTCGGTCGGCTTGAAAACGCGTCTTCCAGAGTGAATCACTCAGGAGAACTACTTTGCCGGCTCCGGGACGGTCTTCGTCGGCAGTGAAGGGACGCCCCACGGCAGGCGATACGCCGAGCACGGAAAATACTTCATACGAAGCCTTCCAGCCACTGAGTCGCTCCGCGGATTCGCTCGTCCCCAATGTATGTCCTTGATCTGCGATGGCCGTCATCTGGCCCAGCGGCCCGGCTTGGCGCTTCCATTCCAGATAAACCGGCGTGGCGAAGATATTTCTTTTGCCGTTCGGTAGTTTCTGCCAGACCGCAGTCACCCGCGAGGACTGAGGAAACGGAGGCGTTTGCAGGAGCACCGCATCGATCACACTGAACATTGCGGTATTGGCGCCGATTCCCAACGCGAGCGTAAACACCGCCAGCGCGGCAAAGGCCGGCGACTTCCGCAACATGCGCAACGCGTAGCGAATGTCCTGCCAAAGTTGCTCCAGCCACTGGCCGGCGCGCAAGGAGCGAACTTCTTCCTTTACCTGTTCCACTCCACCCATCTCCAGCGTGGCCCGGCGATGCGCTTCGGCATGGTCCATGCCGGCGGCGATGTTCTGGTCCGCCAAGAGCTGCCGGTGCGCATTGATCTCGGCGTTAAGATCGTTTTCCACGTCGCCGCGGCGAAAGATATTCCGGAAAGAAGAAAATAAACGGTTCATCGATAAACTCCTGCGCGGCTAGGTAGCCCGTAAAGCGCGCGTGATGGCGAGGGAGATGCGCTCCCAGTTTTCCGTTTCCGTCTGCAACTGGCGTTTGCCGGTGGTGGTGAGTTGATAAAATTTGGCCCGGCGGTTGTTTTCGGATTCTTTCCACTCGGAAGCCAGCCAGCCCTTTTCTTCCAACCGGTGTAACGCCGTATAGAGCGATCCGGGACGCACATCAAAGGTACCGCGCGTGATCTGGTGGATGCGCCGTGAAATCCCCAGGCCATGGTTCGGCTCCGGCCGTAGAGCGTTGAGGATCAGCATGTCCAGAGTGCCCTGCAACAGTTCGATTCTGCTCATATCATTTTTCCGCTCATCTCTTCTCTCATATCGATCATCGATATAAGGGTATGCCGGCTCCTATCGAATGTCAATACAAGCAGATGGATGCGCTATTTATCGAGTGGTACGCTTGGTGACAAGGAAATACTGGAAGGCTTTGCTGGAAGTAAACGGAGCGGAGGCCGGAAAAACGACGGTCCATTGCCGCGAAAACAATAAAACGCTGAGGCCCCCGCGAAATAGTCCCATCTCGGCTTTAGTGATTGATGTCTTCTGGCACGCTTTTGGATTTGATCTTCAATACATATTCATCCACAAGCTGGTTGAGATACTGGTTGTAACCCGCCGCGTCTTTACCGTCGGCAAAAACTTCGGTCTTGGCTTTTGAAAGTGTTTCCAAGGAGGATGCATCATCGCCCAGGAAATGCTGCATGGCCGCTAGCGAAACCAGGTACTCCTTTTTCTTTGCCGCCTGCTTTGGATCGCCCGCCAGCTTGTTGAGGAGGTCGCGCGCCTTGGAGCGCGCCTGTTTCGCCTCTTCCGGCTTCTTTTCCGCCGCTAGATGATATCCCTGCACCCGATAGAACTGGCTCCAAAAGACATCATCCTTGTCGAGTGCCTGATAGACATGCTCAGCTACACTGAGACGCTGAGACATGGGTACTTCTTCGTATTTATTGACCTTAGGCAAGCCGGAAATGCCGCTGACAGCTTTCTGAACTTTCGCCACGTTTTCCGGTTTGAGGTTTTTGAAGTCCCACATCCACGCCGCATAGTGGCACTCCCTGCATATGTAGAGAGAGCTGGAATAGGTGTGCGGCCAGAAGACCATTTGGAACTTGGACGGCCAGGAGTAAACATAGCTGCCCCAACTTGCATATGCGTGGAAGTCATTCACTGCGCCACAGACCGGGCATTTTACTTTGACGTCAACAATAGTTATGGCCGCGAGGGTAGCCGCGATGAGCAGGTAACATCCAAGGGTCAACCACCTTGAGGGACGGTACAGTTTCATTGCGCCTCCTGTGCGTTCGAGCTCACTCCATGATTTAGACACCGGCCGGCATAAGGAAGTAACGGCCAGCGAACGTGCAATTTTAGAACGGGCAACGGACGGTAACTTGCGTGAAATTATAGCCGTCCAAAAATCTGGAACGGCGTCCGCGATAATGCACAGAAAAAACGTGTGTGCCTCACGCCCGGCGCCAGCACATAGCAAGCTTTCACCACTTAACGTATCCTGAAACCGATGGTCTCGCCAGCTGAAACCGCCCGGCGCTCCCGCCTTTCCTGGCTGATTGCAACTTTTTTTGGTGTTGGGTTTGTGCCTCCGGGGCCGGGTACCTGGGCTTCCGCCGTGACGGTCGTACTCTGGTGGGCCGCCAGCCATTGGCTCCAGACTGGGTGGCAGGTTCCGGCGGCAGTGCTTATTTCCGTGGCGATTACGATCATCGGCATTCCGCCCTCTACCGTGGTGGCGCGGGAGAGCGAGCGCAAAGACCCAGGATTTGTCGTGATCGATGAAGTGGCTGGGCAGATGATCGCCCTGATTGGGGTTCCGCTCAGTTGGAAATACCTTCTGGCGAGTTTTATACTCTTTCGTAGCTTCGATATCGTGAAGCCGTTCCCGCTGCGCCGGCTGGAAAAGCTGCCGGAAGGGACCGGGATCATGATGGACGATGTGGGAGCGGGGCTTTACGCGCTGGCCCTGCTTCAGATGTGGATACACTTTATCGCGCGCTAGATTTAAGGCGTGCTGGGCTTATAGCACACTGGACTTACGGGACCTTCATGGGCATCACGGAAAGCTTGCTGGGCAGGAAAAACGTTGATGGCAATCCGCATATTGATGCCATCGATCCTCCGGCGTCATTGCCGGGAGGGGAAGTCAGGATTATCGGCAGGGCGCTGAAGCCGCCGCAACTGACCCGCCCGGAGGTGAGCTTCAGCGGAGTGCATGGTTCCATTGTCGTGAGCTCAGAAAGTTTTGTGATTGCGCGGGTGCCTTATGGAGCGGACTCCGGCCAGGTCATGGTGAAGAGCAACGGCCACGTGAGCAATGGCCGCGAGCTTAAGATCGCACAGCCCATTGCGGAAAGCCTGCACCCGGTGGCCAATCCCGCCGTCGACCATGATGGCAATATCTACGCAACTTATTCTGGCGGACGCGGGCAGAAGGTCCCGGTTGCCATCTTTAAGATTGACACCAATTACAACGTTAAGCCTTTCCTCCCCGATCTGATGAACGCCACCGGCATGGCCTTTGACGCGGACGGCTACTTGTACGTCTCTTCCCGTTATGACGGCACGGTCTATCGCGTGGCTCCCAATGGGACCATGAGCACGTACGCCGAGGGCCTGGGCATCGCCACCGGGATTGCGTTTGATCGCGACAAGAACCTTTACGTGGGGGACCGCAGCGGCACGATCTGGCGCATTGCCCCGGACCGGCAGATTTTTGTTTTTGCCACGCTTGAGCCCAGCGTGGCCGCGTATCATCTGGCCTTCGCTCCCGACCGGACGCTTTATATTTGCGGGCCTACAACATCCAGCTTTGACGCCGTATACAGCGTGGACCCGCAGGGGTCGGTCGCGGTTTTTTATCGCGGCCTGGGACGCCCCCAAGGACTGGCCTTTGACGCTCAGGGCAATCTTTATGTTGCGGCGTCAATCGCGGGCAAACGCGGCATTGTCAGGATTACACGTGACCGGCAGGCCTCTCTGGTGATTGCCGGACAGAACCTGGTGGGGCTGGCTTTCACCCGCACCGGAGGCGCGGTGCTGGCGACCACGACCTCAGTTTTCCATCTCACATGGGATGTCCAGGGGCTGCCGCTCATTTAAACTGCTGAAGTGAACGCTGAGATCATTGCGATTGGCTCCGAGCTACTGACTCCCTTCCGCCAGGACACCAATTCACTCTTCCTCACCGGCAAACTCAACCAGCTTGGAATTGAAGTGAGTTTCAAGACCATTGTGGGCGACCGCCGCTCCGATCTGGTCAGCGTGGCCCGGACCGCGCTCTCCCGCGCCGACCTGATTATTTTTATGGGAGGCCTGGGGCCTACGGAAGATGACCTGACGCGTGAATGCGTGGCGGAAACTTTGGGACGCCCGCTTCAGCGCGATGCCAAGATTGTGGAAGACTTGCGCGCCCGCTTTGCCTCTCGGGGGTGGACGATGTCAGAAAATAATGCGCAACAGGGAGATGTTATCCCCGGCGCAGAGGTGCTCGACAACAAGCGTGGCAGCGCTCCTGGGCAATTTGTACACATAGAAGATACAGGCGCCGACAAGATCATCATTCTGCTGCCCGGCCCACCGCACGAACTTACGGCGATGTTTGAGCAGCAATGCATGGAGCGGCTACAGAAGCTTGTTCCCACGCGGCACATTGCCATGCGGGAGCTGAAGATTGCCATGATCGGCGAATCCATGGCGGACAAGCGCGCGGCGGCCATTTATACCAAACACGCCGGCGTGGAGACTACGATTCTGGCGGGATCGCCGGGTGAAGTACAACTCCATCTGCGGGCCCAGGCGGAGTCGCTGGAAGAGGCGCAGAAAAAAGTCGACGTACTGGCCTCCGCGTTGGAAGATGAGTTTGAAGATGCGATTTTTTCCACCCAGGGAGAGAGCCTGGAGCAGATCGCGGGCTATTACCTGGGCATGCGGGAAGCCACGCTGGCCGTGGCTGAATCCTGCACCGGAGGTCTGCTGGCGGAGAGGATCACTTCCGTCCCTGGCAGCTCGCGCTACTTTCTCGGCGGCGCGGTGGTGTATGACAATTCCTTGAAGACGTCGCTGGCTGACGTGCCACCGCTGATGATCGCCGAGCATGGCGCGGTCAGCAGCCAGGTTGCCATCGCGCTGGCAGAGGGCATTCGCAAACGTTGCCATGCAACGCTGGGGGTTGGCATCACCGGCGTGGCCGGTCCCGGAGGCGGGACGGAAGAAAAACCTGTCGGTTTGGTCTTTACCGCGCTGGCCGATGAAAACAATACTGAGGTTGTGGAGCGCAAATTTCCTGGCGACCGCGACCGCATACGCCACTGGGCCACGCAGATGGCCCTGGACATGGTCCGCCGGAAATTGATGTAACATGCGAATTTTCATCGCACTGGATATTCCCGACGAAATTCGCGCACGAATGATGGAGTACGTGGAACGTGCGCGCCTTCTCCTGCCTGAAGCCCGCTGGGCCAGGCCGGAGGGTTTGCATGTGACGCTGAAATTTGTGGGCGAAGTGAGTGACGCGCGCGTGCCTGAAATGGCGAGCGCGCTCTCCGTGGTGAAGGCCACGCCTTTTGCCGTTAGCTTCCAGGATGTTGGTTTCTTTCCCAACCCGAAATCGCCGCGTGTTTTCTGGATAGGTGTTCAGGGCGGGAAGGCCCTGCCGCAATTGGCGGCAATGGTCGATGCTGCGTTGGGGAAGCTGGGCTTCAAGCTTGAAGACAAGGCCTATCACCCGCATCTGACCCTGGCTCGCGCGGGCGCTGCCGGATCGTTGAAACAGCTCCAGCCAATTCTCAACCCGGAAGCGCAGCCGCAGTTCGGTACAATGACTGCGCAAGAATTTTGGATGTACAGGAGCGAATCTCAGCACGGCGGGTCACGGTATGCCAAGCTGGAACGTTTTGGGTTGGGTGGGGACTAGAGTTGCAGGCCGACGCAAAGTTGAGCCAGCCCGGCAGGGCGGAATTATTGAGCCCACCGCGTCAGCGGTGGGTACCGGAAACAAGGAGGGCTGAAAGGGCGGCATTATTTTCATTTAGAGCCACATCAGGACATCACGTACCATGAAGCAAGAATTCGCATACTGTGCTAGATGAATCTGTCGCCCCGCAAGCGGGGCTGGCGATTTATCCGTCAACCCACCGCTGACGCGGTGGGCTCAATAATTCCGCACTGCGGGCTGGGCATGAAGACGGAGTTGGGTGTTCGCTCGCGAAGCGGCATAGTACGGGCAATACTCTCGGGATCCTTCGACCCGCCCTCACTCCTGCGTGGCTCGTGCTCACTCAGGATGACAGGGTAATAAACGATTGATAAATCGAAATGTGCTGAATATAGTCGCGCTTCGAGATTGAACGCATGACATCTCTCTTCATCATCGTCGCTGTTGTCGCCTATCTGCTTGGCTCGATCCCTTTTGGGTATCTGTTGGTCAAGATTTTTCGCGGCGAAGACGTGCGGCTTTCCGGTAGCGGCAATATCGGCGCTACCAACGTGGCCCGTTCGGGCGCCAAAGGACTGGGCATCGCTACGCTGGCGCTTGACGCTCTGAAAGGTTCGGCTGCGGTGGCTTTAGCGCTTCTTCTTGCTCGCGAAGAAGGGGCCGCGGGCGGCTTCTCAGCACTGCAACTCATGGCCACAGCCGCTTTGGCTGCTGTTGTGGGACACGTCTTCCCGGTCTGGTTGCGTTTTAAGGGTGGCAAAGGCGTAGCCACGGCGCTGGGTGTATTCATGGTCTTGTTTCCCAACGCCATTCTGCTTGCGCTGGCGATCTTCATCTTAATCGTCATCGTAACGCGGTATGTTTCGCTAGGCTCAGTGCTGGGCGCGATTGCGTTTCCCATCGCCGCGTATTTCCTCCAGCCCACGGACTGGGTGTCACTGGCGTTGGCGTCCACGGTTTCGTTGATCGTGATCATCAAACATCGTGAGAACATACGGCGATTGCTGGCGGGAAATGAAAACCGTTTTGGCAGCGGGAAATCTGTTGAGGAGAAGCAGGCATGAGCCGGATCGCTGTCGTCGGCGCGGGAGCGTGGGGCACGGCCCTGGCCATGGTGGCCGGACGCCGGGGCGACCATCAAGTCCGTCTTTGGGCCTTTGAAAAAGAAGTTTGCGAGAGCATTGCCCGTTCGCGCAGCAACAGCGTTTTTCTTCCCGAGTGCCCTTTGCCGCCGTCGGTCAGCGCCACGAATGATCTGCGGGAAGCACTCGCGGGGGCCGAGATTGTTGTCAGCGTCATGCCATCGCACCATTGCCGACGCACTTTTGAGCACATGGCGCAATGGCTGCTGCCGCACATGCTCTTTGTGAGCGCGACCAAAGGCATTGAGAATGACACGCTGCTGCGCATGACCGAGGTGGTGGATGAAATTGTGGGCCGGCTGTCTGGTTTTACTCCGAAGATCGGCGCTATCAGCGGGCCGTCGTTTGCCCGAGAGGTTGCGTTAGGCAATCCCACGGCGGTGACGGTGGCGTCCAAGGACGCATCGCTGGCCACGCGCGTACAAAAAGAATTCAGCGATCCCAGCTTCCGCGTCTACATGAATGACGATCTGGCCGGCGTGGAACTGGGAGGCGCGCTCAAGAACGTGATTGCCATTGCCGCAGGCGTCGTCAGTGGCCTGGGGCTGGGACATAATTCCGTAGCAGCCCTGATCACACGCGGCCTAGCGGAGATCACGCGGCTGGCCGTGGCTTGCGGCGCTAAACCGCAAACCATGTTTGGCCTGGCCGGGATGGGCGACCTGGTGCTTACCTGCACCGGTGGGTTGTCCCGCAACCGCAGCGTGGGCACGGCGCTGGGCGAAGGGCAGCAACTTCAGCAGATCATCGAAGGCATGCACGGCATGGTGGCGGAAGGCGTATTGACCACCAACGCCGTCATCGGTCTGGCCAGGAAGCATGGCGTGGAGATGCCGATTACGGAAAAGATCAACGCCATCCTGAATGACGGCAAGTCTCCTCACGATGCCATCCGCGAATTGATGACCCGCCCGGGCCGGGTGGAAGACCGGTTTTAGGGCAATCCACTTGCGATGGTCGTGTGGCACAGCCGCCGCCCCCGGCTGTGCAGAAGCCTGACAACAAAGCAAACCCAAGACACAGGCGAGGGCGCCTGTGCCACACGGATGTGGTCATAACCACGCAGCCTTCACCCTACCTAGCGTGGGATGTACCGATTGCAGTTTTGAACGTGATCGACAAACGGGATGATACTTCCGTAACCGGCACTTAGGGCTTTTTTTTCACTTAGCCTAGGAGCGATTTCAGAATACAATTCAAAGAGCGTTTGGCTGTATGAAGCTGCCTCTTCCGTCCCGGATTCCGATCCTATACTTGGTCCTCGTCGTGCTGATTGCGGTGGGGGTTGTGCCGCTCTATTTCTACGCTACCAAAGTCCTGCAAATGAACCGCGACACTTTGGAGCGCAATGAAAAGGTACAGCAGAACAACGTGACTACCACGTTGGCCCAGTCCGTGGCCCAGCGCAGCAAAGACATCAATTCCAACCTGGCCAATCTCACGTATTCCGTCCTGGTAACCAGCGGAAATGATTTGAGCGGACCCAGGGTGAAATCCGATGAGGTCCGGAAGCTCCTTCAGAATTACATTGGCGACCCGGACTCCATTGTTTCTTACGCACGCCTGATCAACGCGGAAAACCAATTCCTGTCCGTGGGCACGATTGAGCCGGACGCTTTTCTGGAAAAGGAACTGGAACGCGGCCTGGCTGCCACCCGCGATGTGCGCCAATACAACGGCGAACCAATCTCCATTGGATCAGGACCGCAGACGCGCACCGTGATGGTGGTAAGCATGCCCGTGCTGAACGACAAAAAAGCTTACCTCGGCTCGCTGGAACTGATCATCGATCTGCAATACATTGTGCAGGCGCTGAAAGAAGCCAAAGACCAGGACCAGGAGCTGGAAACATTTGTGGTGGACCATTCCGGCCGTATTGTGGCGTCGCCCAATCCGCGCTATGCCACCGGCCAGGACATGAAGTCCAATGAGTTGGTGGAGAGCTTTGTGGAGCAAAGCGCCAACGCGCGGGTGTCCGTGACCAAGGAATATTTCCTGCAAGAAGGCAAGCAAAAGGTCCCCATGCTGGGGACGTACCGCTCCGTGCCGGGACTAGGCTGGGCCGTGGTAGCGCAAAAGACGCAGGACACAGCCTACATTGAGATCATCGACAACAAGCATGATGCCGTCCGCTATGCGCTGATTGCCATTGCCATCAGCATTTTCATCAGCATCTGGGCGGCGCGGCGTCTCACCACGCCGTTGCACGTGCTGACCGAGTCCAGCCGCTCCATTGCCGGCGGTGATCTTACCCAGCGCGTGCGGTTGAACAGCCGCACCGAATTCGGCGAACTGGCCCACTCGTTCAACAGCATGACGGACAATCTGGAACGCTTCGTTGACGACCTGAAGAAAGCCGCGGAAGAAAACCGTTCGCTCTTCATCAGCTCCATCCAGATGCTGGCCGGCGCGGTTGACGAAAAGGACCCCTACACCAAGGGCCATTCTGACCGCGTGACCCGCTACTCCGTCCTGATCGCCACGGAGATGGGCATGAAGGCCGAGGACATTGAGAACCTGCGCATCTCCGCCCAGCTGCATGACGTGGGCAAGATCGGCATTGAAGACCGCATCCTGAAAAAGCCCGGCGCGCTTACCCCGGAAGAATTTGAAGTCATGAAGACGCACACTACCAAAGGCGCGGCGATCCTGCGTCCGGTAGAGATGCTGCGGGCCATGCTGCCGGGCATTGAGTTGCATCATGAATCGCTGGATGGCCGCGGCTATCCGTACGCGCTCAAAGGCGACCAGATCCCGCTGATGCCGCGCATCATCATGGTGGCGGACACGTTTGACGCCATGACCACCAACCGCCCTTACCAGGCCGCGATGGACCCGGAATATGTAATCCGCATCATCAACTCTCTGGCTGCCACCAAGTTTGATCCGGTTGTAGTGGCGGCGATGACCAAGATTTTTGAAACCGGCAAGCTGCGCATCCAACGCGCCGCCACGGTCACCGGTCAAGAGGCCGCAGCCGCCGCGGTCGGCGCTCCGACCAAGGCGTAAAGCGTCACCTCAAAGTCACTCTGACGTTTGGGGAATACAAAAAACCATGCGCCTGCGGCCCGGATTTTCGCTTGAGACTCAGTCAACAGGCTAATGCTGTAGCCCAATTCGCTCAGCTAAACTCCTTAAAGCTTGTTTCAACAATGCTCCGCAGTCCCCCGAGGCCCGGAGGAACAGGGGCTAAAGCCCGCGGTTTTATTGGCCTGGACGGCCCGACTGAAGTCAGGCCCTGTTACGAATCGTATTCTTGAAACACGCTGTAGTAATGCCTATCTCGTCACTCCCGCTATAATTAAAGGTTCCGAAGACATTCGATAAACGCAATGATCAAAACACTTTTTGGAGCCAAGCTCCCCAATTTTCTTGAGAAGATGAAGCAGGCGGTCACGCGCACGCGGGAGAGCCTGAGCGAGCGCATTGATGAAGTGATGGCCTTCACCAAGGTGATCGACCGCTCCACGCTGGACGATCTGGAAGGCATACTGATTGGCGCCGATCTTGGCACCAAAACCACGCAGGAAATCCTGGGCCAGCTGCGGGAAAAAGCCGATCGCAAGCAGATCAAAGACGTGGCGGAGCTGAAGCGCCTGATCAAAGAACAGGTGCTGGCCATCCTGAACGCCACGCCCTCGCGGACGGGTAAGCCCGCCGCCGGCGATCCGGAAGTGGTGATGGTTGTTGGTGTGAACGGCACGGGCAAGACCACGAGCATCGGCAAGCTGGCGCACGCGCTGCGCGGGGAAGGGAAATCCGTGCTGCTGTGCGCCGCGGACACTTTCCGTGCCGCCGCCATTGAGCAGCTTGAAGTCTGGGGATCGCGCACCGGAGTGGAGGTCATCAAGACCAAACCGGGCGGCGACCCTTCCGCCGTGTTATTTGATGCGTTGAGCGCCGCTAAAGCACGACACATGGACAGCGTAATCGTGGACACCGCGGGACGCTTGCACACCAAGTCCAGCCTGATGGCGGAGCTGGAAAAAATGAAACGTACGGCCCAGCGCATTATCCCCGGCGCGCCGCACGAAGTGCTGCTGGTGATGGACGCCACCACGGGCCAGAATGGACTTCAGCAGGCGCGGCAGTTTACCGAGTCCGCGGGCGTGACCGGCATTGTGCTAACCAAATTGGATGGCACCGCCAAGGGAGGCGTGGTGGTGGCCATCTCACGGGAATTGGGGTTGCCGGTGCGCTATGTCGGCGTGGGCGAGCAGGCCGGTGATCTGCTGCCGTTCAACGCGGAAAACTTTGCTGACTCGCTGTTTGAAACTGAGTAAACGTGTTTAATTGATGTTATAGACCAAAATGGTTTTTCTTGAGAGTGTCATTCCAAGCGTAGCGAGGAATCTGCTCCGCTGTTTTCGTGACTCCTGGAAAGCAGCGGAGCAGGTCCCTCACCCGCTCGCTGCGCTTCGGGGTTCGGGATGACACGGCAACAGGAACACGGTCGTTTACGCAACCATTGAAACAGGCTAGACGGCACTTTTCGCAAGGCCATAAGGCTCATAGTAGATGAGTTTCACAACAAAAGACGTCCACTTCATGCGCCAGGCCCTTGAGCTTGCCCAGCGCGGCACGGCGCTCACTTCTCCGGGCCCGCGGGTTGGCGCGGTGATTGTGGACGCCCAGTGCAACGCAGCCGGCAGCGGCTTCTACACATTCGATGGCATCAAGCACGCTGAAGTTCTGGCTCTGGAGCAGGCAGGAACAAAAGCGCGCGGCGGGACGATCTACCTCAACCTTGAGCCGCACTGCCATCAAGGCCGCACGCCGCCTTGCACGGATGCTCTCATCGCCGCTGGCATCAAGCGCGTGGTTGCCGCCATGGCGGACCCTAATCCGCTCGTGGCTGGCAAGGGCTTTGCGCAGCTGCGCGCCGCTGGAGTGGAAGTTGCAATCGGACTGCTGGAAGCGGAAGCGCGCCGGCTGAATGAGGCCTTTGCAAAATACATTCTCACGAATCGTCCGCTGATCACGCTGAAATCCGGGATGACGCTGGACGGCAAGATTGCGCCGCCTCCCAGCGAGCCATCCTCCGAACCATCCTCCGGCGAAGCGTCTTCCAGCAAAGCGTCTTCTGGCAAACCCGACGATCCTTCCGTGCCCACCTCGGCGGGACCAACCGGCGGGTGGATTACCAGCGCGGAAGCCCGCGCCCACGTACACGAGCTGCGCCATGAATCGGACGCCATCATGGTTGGTGTGGGAACGGTGCTGGCTGACGACCCGCTGCTCACGGACCGCACCGGCCGTCCGCGGCGTCGCAGTTTGCTGCGCGTGGTGGTAGATTCACGCCTGCGACTGCCGTTGGAATCGCGCCTGGTGAAAACCGCCAACGCTGACTTGCTGGTCTTCTGTTCCTTCGCGGAAGAAAAAAAGAGGCGGCTGCTGGAAGAGCGCGGCGTCCGGGTGGAACAGGTGGCGCTTGGCTACAGCGATGGCCGTCCGGACTTATATAAAGTTGCCGCGCGGCTGGGTGAAATGGAGATGACCAGCCTGCTGATTGAAGGCGGCGCACTGCTGAATTGGACTGCGCTGGCAGCGAATATGGTGGACAAAGTATTTCTGTATTATGCACCTAAGATTCTGGGCGGAGAGGGTTCTGTGCCCTTTGCCAGCGGCGCCGGCTATCAAAAACTCAATGAGGCCGCGTGGGTGAAGAACATTGTGCTCCACCGCTTTGGCGAGGACTTTGCCGTGGAAGGCTATCTGCGCGATCCATATGCAGGTGGGGGAAGCATCTGATGTTTACCGGACTCATCCAAGAGACGGGGCAGATCGTCGAGCTGCGGCAGATCGCTGACCCCGCGAGCGAGGGCGCCCGCGCTCCACGAGTTTCAATGTCTCCCGTTACGCGCATTACCATCATCGCAAAGACGATCGGTTCTGAGCTAAAACCCGGTGACAGTGTGGCTGTGAGCGGCGTCTGCCTGACCGCGGTGGACATTCGCGGGCAAGAGTTTTCCGCCGATCTGGCGGAAGAAACCATGAAACGAACTTCACTGGGAAGCCTGAAACAAGGATCCCTGGTGAACCTGGAGCTGCCGGCGCGAGCGCAGGACCGCATGGGCGGGCACATCGTGCAGGGTCATGTGGACGGCACCGCCACGATCGTCAGTCTGGAGAAAATAAAAGACCGCGAAGACTGGCGGCTGGTGATTGACATTCCACCGGCGCTGGCGCGATACGTAGTGTCACAAGGGTCGATTACTATTGAAGGCATTAGCCTGACCGTGGCACGAATCAATGCGGGCCGCCTGGAGATTGCCATCATCCCGCATACGTTGCATGCCACCAACCTGCACTCCTTGCGCTCCGGAAGTCCAGTCAACTTGGAGGTTGATGTTCTGGCCAAATACGCGGAGAAGATGGTACAGGCGAAGGCTTCCGCAAAGCTCACCGTAGCGTCGCTCATCCAACAGGGTTTCTAGAGCGGTGTGGGCACAGGTGCTCACGCCAGTGAAGCAGCAGCACAGCCGAGGGCTGCGCCACACGACCGAATTATTTCCCCTGATTTTGTTTCACGAAGAGGTAAGCCTCTTGAGCAAGTTCGATCCAGTCGACTGTGCCAGCGCGGACAACGATCCACTCCTTCATTATTCTTCCGTGGCCGGGATCGAAGCGCTTGCCATGCCCGGCGTTGACCAGTTCGTCGACTCGTTGCTTGGGCAGCTTGGTGACGAACTGGCCTCTTCCGAACATAGCGAAGATCTTTCCGTTTACCTTGAGACCGTAAGAGGACATGAGCTTTCCCACACTCACGTGCCGGTCATGGGCAAATGCGTCCGCGACCGGCACAAAACTGGGATCAATACTGACCGGCGGCGTTTCCTTCATAGGCTTCTTCTTGCCGGCTTTTTTCATGAAATTGCCCTTCCTTGAAGTACTCGAAATGGCTACTTCACGGCGTGTTCTTCTTGCGCACAGCACGTGGCGGTGCTCTTAGGCGACTGGTACTGCGCCGCCGGATCGACCGAGTAGCCGTCAGCGTAGCGATCGTGGTGGCGAACCCAGGACATGGAAAACGCCAGGCCTTCTTCGTTGCGGCCTTTGGGCGTGATGTCGAGATAGTTGTACGCGCCGATCATCATGTCGAGCCCGCGTCCGTAACTGGAGTAGGTGTGAAAAATCTCACCGCCGCGATTGAAAAATACGCTGCCACCCGGACCTTCGTCACTCGGAAACCCATTTGCTTCGTAGTTGTAGTATGCCTTCCCCGCGGCCATTTCCTCTTTCGTGAACGAGACATGATAGTCACGGTTGAAGTCGTTACCGTAGGACGAGACCCACTTGAAGCGCCAGCCCATACGTTTCTTAAACGCTTCAATCTGGGACAGCGGCGCGCGCGCAACGACCGCGAGGGCCACGTCGCGACTCGCAAGATGCACGATGCTGCCGTCGAGGTGGTCCGCCACCAAGGAGCAACTGGGGCAGCCTTCCACCCAGTCCGGGCCGAACATGAAGTGGTAGATGATCAACTGGCTGCGGCCGCCGAAGAGGTCGGCCAGCGTTTCCTTGCCGCTGGGTCCATCAAACACGTATTTCTTTTCGACTTTTTCCCATGGCAGTTGGCGGCGTTGCTGGCTAAGTTCATCGCGCAGCCGGGTGAATTCTTTTTCTTTGAGCAAGTGTTGCTTGCGCGCGGCAAGCCATTCCGTTTGTGACACGATTCTCGGGTTCATATTTGTTCCTCTCCGTTTTGGTGCATTGGTTCGTGGCGCATTGATTGGTGGTTCGTTGATTGGTGGTGCGTTGGCTCATGGGGCGTTAATTCGCGGCCCGTTGGTTCATGAATACTCGGTCCGGTTGGAGCGCGAAACTTCAGCCGGACGAGCGTTGCCAGTCCGCCCGTCGAGATGGAGCCGGCAATCATCAATGTTGCGGTGCTGATGCATGCTGGACACATGCTTTCCTCCTTCAGGGAACTCCATCGGCGCGTTTTACTGCGCGCGCCGTCCCGGTTTTGCATGGGACGAAAGCGCTTCGGCTCTTTGGCGAACACGGTCGTGTATTTGTGCCCAACCCTTGGTCATGCCCGCTTTCAATTCATCGGGGATGAACCCAAGCGCCGCGTGACGGAAGGTGATCAGCGTGCCGCCATCCACTTCTTTCAGCCGGTACTGTAGATTCGAGACGACCGGGTACGACATAAACAATGGTCCGGTGATCTCGAGCAAGGTTGGGCGTTTAATGGCCTGTACGCTTCCCCAAAAATGCCCGTTGTTATCGCCCAGGTCGCGGAACCAACGGCCACCGGGCCACGCTTCGAGCTTCATCGGCATTTTGCCTTGTGATGATTCATTTTCCGGTCCCATCTGTTCCAGCAGAGCATCGAAGGTGGTCTGTAGCGACGCGCGGACCTGGATCTCCTGGCTCAAGGTAAGTGTCAGGCTTTCAGCGATTGGTGTTTCTGTCACGTTCATGGTTTCTCCTTTTTGACTTGAATTTGATTTACTTCCGCCTTCTCGGCGCGTTCTTTTACGCGGAGCAACTGGTTGCTCCAGAGGCGTTCGAACGTTCCCGCCCACTCATGCAAAGGCCGGATCGCCTCGGCATTGGTCCGGTAAAGCATCTGCCGGCCATTGCGGCGCACACGGACCAGACCAACATCCAACAGCACACGCAGGTGCTTGGACACGGAGGGCTGCTCCACTTGCAGGGCTGTCACAATGTCGCCGACCGGACGCTCAGCAAGTGCGAGATAGTTGAGGATCTCTCGTCTGCGTGGCTCGGCGACGGCGTTGAATGCGTCCGATGTGGTGGCTGCGCGGGGCATGAAAAGAATATATATTCCTATATGGGAATATGTCAAGAGAGGGCAAAATTATTTTTTGGGTGGCCCCTGAGCCTGGTTAAAGTACGACTAGGTCTTGGGCTCAAGCGCAAAATCGAGATGGAGTGGTACGAGTGCAGGCTATGTAGATTGAAAGATGATCTATCCAGGGCAGGTCAGGGGTGGGAGGCAAGGGGAAGCGCGGGTTTCCAGCACTTTCAAACGGCTTCTAAAGGAGGTTGCCGATAAGCAGGCACAAAAAAAGACCAGCACGCCAGGTTCTGCTGCGCTGATCTCCCTTGTGAAGCGCCGAAACTCTTACCGCGCTTCTAAACTTGGGCCCAACTTAAATCTGCTTCGGCTGTGCCGGAGCAAAACCAACTGTTCCGCGACTACGTCCTACGCATTTGAGTTGATGACCAGAAACACGTAAATCGCAACAACGAAAAATGCCGCCCAAATCCTGAATATACGCAATTCCGCCGCATTGGTCGCTTGGCTACTGCTTACGTTTTGGTTTACTTTGCTCATCACTCTACTCTTTTAGTTTCAGTTCCCCGATATAAGGATGCATCGGCTGGACAAGAAAACAAATTAGAGGCGATCAAGTCTTTCAGTTACCAAGGTACTTCCGGGGGAGGCGAAGGCAGCTTGATGGGAGCGCAGCCGCGAAACGGCGGGATCGGACAGGGTCCTTTCGCGAGCAACTTGATTTACTTCAGCCCTTCTCCTATTTGCCGGGTTAAGACGGAAAATGACGGCAAGGCGCCATCGCGAGGAGAGACCAGGGGCGCGGCCGCGGGCCAGCGGATGCCGAGTTCAGGGTCGTCCCAGCGGCAGCCGAATTCGTCCGCGGGGTCCCAATAATCTGAAACTGCTTGAATCAGCACCGCCGCTTCAGGAAAGTAAAAGCCGTGGGCCACACCCGGCGGGATCACCAATGCCTGGGGCTGAGAGGCATGCAATTGCAGGATCGCGGTCTGGCCGTTGGCAGAACCAGGGCGCAGGTCCTTCATGCCGATGGCGGCGGAGCCTTCCATCAGGACCAGGTAGTCCGTGCGTTTCAAATGGGCGTGCACACCGCGCAAGACAGTTGCTTTGGAACGGACATAGTTCCATTGCACGGCGGCAGAGACGTCCTTCCATTCTTCACGAAAAATTTCCGTGAGGGCGCCGCGTTCGTCGGTGTGGGTGGCCAGCACATGTAAAGTCACGCCGGAAATTCCGACGGTGGCCGGAGCTACTAGGGATGGCGAATCAGGCATTCTTTCCTCAGGCTTCCGTCGCCGCCGACGGCGGCACATTTAGGGCTCTAAAAGTGTGCGGCCATAGGGCATGGATGTCAACCACAGCTGCCGGTTTCCGGTGTGCCATTGATTTTAGGCCATTGGCTCTTAGCTCTTGGCTTTTAGCCTTTGGCTGTTGATGGTTCAGTGCAGGACGGCCAAAGTTTTTCTTCTTCGGTTTACATGACTGGTGCGGCAGAGCCCCCCGGCTGTGGTTTTGTTTTTTTCCTTCGTTTTTGATATCGGGCCTTCCTGCCGTTGGCAATCTTGGGCAGTAGCTTGCGCAAGCGTTCGATGTTGCTTTCACGCCACAAACGGAACTTGAGTAGAACACCTGAATCAGCACCGGGAACAACCATCTTGGGGATTCCTTCGGCTGATACATCAGGACAGGCTTTTCGACGCGCCCTCTCTCGCGTCGCTCATTCGTGCTTGCTCAAGACGACAGATCCAAGTAGCCGCCCATTAGAGAATAAACACGACCGCACGTCACCCTGTAGAATAAAAAGTTCTATGCCGAAGCAAGAAAATCATTTTGACGTGCTGGTGATTGGCGCCGGACCTACGGGGATGGCGTCGGCCATTGAGGCCCAGCGCGCGGGCTTTTCTGTGGCCTTGATTGACAAGGGGTGCCTGGTGAACTCACTGTTTCACTATCCGGCGAACATGGTGTTCTTTACCACACCGGAGTTGCTGGAGATTGGCGACATTCCTTTCACCACAGCGAACCAGAAGCCGAACCGGCAGGAGGCGCTGGAGTACTACCGCAACGTGGCCCAGCATTACCGCCTGGACGTGCGCCAGTACCAGCGGGTGATGAGTGTTACCGGCTACGACGGCGCGTTCCACGTACATGCGCGCAATCGCCACGGCGATGAGCTTGAATATGTGGCCAGAAAAATTGTGGTGGCCATTGGCTATTACGATCTGCCGAATTACCTGGGCATTCCGGGCGAAGAGCACGGCAAGGTGCTGCACTACTACAGTGAGCCGCATCCGTATTTTGATACGGACGTGCTGATTATTGGGGCCAAGAACTCAGCCGCCATCGCCGCGCTGGAGTTGTGGCGACGCGGCTCGCGCGTGACCATGGTCCACCGCGGGCCGGGCATCCATCAGAACGTGAAGTACTGGATCAAGCCGGACATTGAGAACCGGATCAAGAACGCCGAGGTCACGGCTTATTTCAATAGTAGCGTCTTGGAGATCAAGCCGGATTCGGTGCGGATTAAGACACCCGAAGGCGAGCGCGTCCTGAAGAATGATTTTGTTTTTGCGCTCACCGGATACCATCCCGACTATGAGTTTTTGCGGTCCCTGGGCATTGAGCTGACCCACCCGGAGATGCGTCCGGTATGCGATCCGCAGACCTTTGAGAGCAACGTCCCCGGCATCTACGTGGCCGGGGTGGTGGTGGCGGGGGCCAGGACCAGTGAGATCTTCATTGAGAACGGGCGCTTTCACGGCAAGCAGATTGCAGCCGATCTAAAGACCAGGCTGCTGTCCGGGCAAGCGGCGGACTAGGGGGCCGGCGTCAAAAAAACCAGTAACTTCGCGGGGCAAAAGAATCGCGGATGCCCGCAAGCTGGAATGTCGGCAGCCGGCTAAATATCTTCTTCCATGTAGTCCATGACCGCGTGCAGGTTGTTTTCTTCAAGGAAAATTCCTTGCAGGCGGACCCTGCCTTCGTTCCGCAAGCGTTGCGCCGCCGATTCCACGGTAGGCAACTCCACACGCATTTCTTCGTGTAAGAAGGGCACCAGTTCGTCCGATTCAATTCGGGTCACGAATGTGCCTCCGGCGTTCTGCTCAAACATGATCTGGTAGGTCAACGGCTGACCGTCGAGTTTCATGACATCCAAGGTCCCGAGGGGCATATACTTTCCTCCACGGAGTTAGAGGCAAAAGTTTAATGCCCGGTGCGGGCTTGTGCAACTGGGTCGTGCAAAATATAGGGTGGCGGAGAGGTGGTTTTCGGTTTCCTGAAACCGCCCTTTTTCAGCCTGCCCGCCCAGGAGGAAGTGGCGTCAGAATCTTCATAATCACTGTGCGAACCGCTTTTTGTTCCCAAAATGCTGTGCCGTCTGATACGGTTTGGACTACACAAACCTTAAACTGGAGAAGTGTACGATCATGAAACGTTTCGCAATTTTAAGCGCTATTGCGCTCTGCCTTGCCGTATTTGCGCCGGTTGCATCGGCGCAGGAAAACCCGGATCCCCACAAGGACTTACGCAATCACGGGAACCTGGGACTGTATTTTGATTTCACCCGTCTATCCAATGCTCAACTGAACATATTTGGTGTGGGCGGGCGCATGGGATTTAACGTTCACCGCCATGTTGTGCTGGAAGCCGAAATGGCGTACGACTTTGAACAGAGCAAAAGCCAGTCAATTACCAGCGCCGGAAGCACGAACATTGTCCGGTCCAACGTGCGGGCCCTACACTTTCTGTTCGGTCCCAAGATACAGACGACCGGGCCGGTACGTTTTTTCGCATTGATGAAAGGCGGGTTCGTGAATTTTGGCGTCGGGGGGCCAGTGACGGCCGGCGCCGTCAATGCTCAGATTGGCTCGATTGTGGACGGCAACACCGACAAAGCGTTTTATCCCGGTGGCGGCATTGAGTTCAATCGTGGCAAGTGGGGCATCCGGGCGGAAGCCGGAGACGAAATGATATGGTTCAATGACGGCGTTCATCACAGCTTCCGGGCCGCCTTTGGCCCGCAATTGCGATTTTAAGAGCCTGACATCCAGACGGAGAAAAGAAGCAGCTCTGAGGGCTGCTTCTTTTTTTAGGTTCGAAGGGTCCGAATGCGTCGGGCACTGGTTGCATCGCGGTCGGCTGCAACCCTGATTTTGTGGCTGGCGCCTCGCCGTGTGTATTGCGAGGCTGTGTTAGATTATTAAGGTGTGGGCGCGTAGCTCAGTTGGTAGAGCAACGCCCTTTTAAGGCGTGGGTCGCTGGTTCGAATCCAGCCGCGCTCACCAAACTGATTCATTGTGTTATCTCCTTGTGCTACGCGCACTTGTGTGAATTTTACTGCTTGCCCGGTTCGTTTGATTTGGCCCTAAAAACCGTGTTTGCCGTTCAATTTGCCGTCCCGTTGCCGCCCAATTCATTCCCTTTGGTCTGGTTTGGATGCTGGACCGCCTAGGCTTCGCTCGGACTTGCCACGTCGAGGAACTGGTGGGCACTTAGCCCCATCAAACCGCGCTGGCTCTAGGTGAGTTCAAAGGCGCCGATTTCATTGGCACCAGATCGGCTCACTTCATCTCGATTCCATGCGGACGCGCGGGGCCCGTCGGGAATGCGGTATTGAAATCCAACTCGAAGCGCGGATCCAGCTCCAGATGATCTTTGAAGACCTTAATCACGTGAACCTTGTGGTCGCCTTCGAAGTGGATCTTGCCAAAATCGTCCTCGTTCAGGAAGTAATCGGTGACCACCAGGCGCTTATCGTCGTCAGTGAGCTTGATCGCGTGCGGCCCCGCATCCACTCCCAGGCTGACAATTCCGTTTTGAAAAGGATGCTTCGGATTGCTCACGTCCAGCATGCCGACCTGGCCGGCTTGAAAAGATGCGAAGAGCAGCCGGTCCCCGGTTTGCGGCATGGCCAGAAGCTGCACCATGCCCCCGCGCACCGGAACCTCGATGTGGGGAACGATGTCCTCGCAGTCGAAGACCGTCTCGGCCGTGCCACGCTCGGGATCGACCAGATAGACCAAGCCGTCGAACATACCCGCGGTGAAAGCCCGTCCCTTGGGATCGCCTGGAATCAGCTTCACGTCCATCGTTCCGATCGCATTCGGAATGGAGATCGTGCGGACAATCTTCCGCCGGTTGAAGTCCCATACCCGGATAGAACCGCGCAGTTCCGGATCGCCGGGCACGATGTTCAGCGAACTAGCGGGCATCATGAAGTCGGAGGTCACCATCAGATTGATCTCCGGCCGGGCCGAAATGCCATGCGGATTGAATCCCATTTCCGGAGGATGCCAGGGCCACTCCGCAACCATTCGCAGATTGGTGTCAAACTCGGCGACACGGCCAGGAGTCATGCCCGTGGCAGAACCCATCTGCGTGACCAGGAATCCTCCCTTTTCCAAGGGCAGGAAGTCGTCGGTGATGCTCGATTTGGAGCCGCTGGTGGAAAAGAGAAACTTCGGGTCGCGGGGATGAGACACATCAAAGAACAAAATTCCATTTTGTCCGCGAAGGAGGCTGAGCAATCCTCCGCAGGCGAGGATGTTCTCATCGGCGGAGAGGTGGCAATGATGCGGTTCATTACCCACGTTGCCGGGAGGCGGAATCGGAACCGTTTTAATGACGCGGCCATAGTCAGGCGAGCCTTCGTCAAAATCAATGACGGCAAGGAAGTCTGGCGCCAGGCGCGCCTGATCACCAGCCCAGATGTACAGCGTTTCGGGGGATCTATCTCTGTGATGGTGGTCGCCTCCGTGTTGGTCATCGGCAAAAGCGATCCCCGCGAGTGCTGGAACCAGGAGTGCTGGGACGAGCAAAAGCAGAACCGGGACAGCAGGCCAAAGTTTACGATGCGGTGTCATGTTCATTTCTTCTCCTTGAGTACGATCAAATTCCTTTCCGGAAATTACCTTCCGGCGGCCAGTGTTCTCCGGGAACAATACTGTCCCGGAAAACTGAACAAGTCTGGCCGCCGAACCAAGGGGGCAACTCGTTTGCCTTTGTACGTCAGTCTGTCTATGGAGAGCAGAGTAGATGAAGTGGACTTTTCCTCAATTACACGTAGCTTGCGAATTACCAGCGGGGAGCACGACGGTATACTGCTTTCCCGCGTCGGAGGCGCAAAATGCGTTCAAGAATGAGCTGTCCTTGATGAACTTCTCGTTGCTCCACGAGCCGTCGCCGCACCGGACCTTGTAGTGGACCTCAATGTAATCCATCTTCTTGCCTTTACAGCTCTGAAGGTCCTGTTGCGTGGCGACGGGAATCTTGGTCGTCTCGGGGACCTCAACGTTCTTGAACATCTCCTTTTTCTCGCTTTCTCCCTCACACTTGAAGTTCGCATAGAGGGCCTTGACTCTCACGCTGGTCTGGTTGTCGAGCAGTATGTCCACGTTCTTGCACGAGTCCGCGCTGGCGCTCGAGACAAGCATGACGACCGATGCAAGCGCCATAAGAATGGCCAGCGCACCCCCGTTGATTGTCCGGTTGATCCATTGGTATCGACGTGCTTTGCGGTCGGTGTTTGTGTAGATGGATTGATGGTGCTTGTTCTCAGAATTCTTGGGAAACTTCACGGCATTATCTCCTTAAAGGTTTTATTGGCAAGACGGTGCTTTGTCTCCAAATTCCGCGATTGCCTTATCTAGGCTGGGTTTCTGCCCAGCACTCTGAGCACTCTTGCGCAAAGCTGCCACTGGGATCAATTCCCTGGGTGTTCCATTGCGGTGGAATGTCGATTCCCGGGGCGTTTTGATTCCATGAAACGTTCGGTCGAGTTGCAGCACTACTTCTATAGATCTCGACGATTTGCGTGCCCGGTCGAGTATTATGAACAGGTTAGCCGATGGGAAGATGTTCCTCATTTGGCGGCGAACCGAAGGTGCATCAACTCCGGACACAATCCGCTGTATTCAAGCCATGGAAAGCACAATCGTTACTCCCGGCCTATATCGCTTCGAAGCATTCTCTCTAGACGTACGCACGGGAGAGCTGACCAGTGCTGGAACCAGGATTCCCCTTCGTGAGCAATCGCTCCAGCTTCTTCTTTCTTTGCTAGAGAAACCCGGCGAACTGGTGACTCGCGAAGAACTTACGGGCCGGCTTTGGCCCCCTGGCACTTTTGTGGACTCCGACCGCGGGCTGAACAAAGCAATCAAGCATCTCCGGGAGGCCCTGGGAGATTCGGCGGAGCAGCCACATTTCATTGAGACATTTCCCCGTCGCGGGTACCGGCTGCGTGTGCCGGTTACACATGACGATCAAGCCAAGGAGGAGTTTCATTCGGGGAACACGCCTCGTCGGTCGCAGGTTCGTCCTTGGATCGCGGTCCTGGTGGCCGCGGTTATAGGCGTAGGGATTGTCATTTCTGTAAGCGTCCTTGGCGCCTGGAACTGGCGCACAACTCGGACGCAACCCCTGCCGCGAATCTCAGCCCTGGCGGTAATCCCTCTGGAAAACCTTTCTCACGATCCCGAGCAAGAGTATTTCGCCGACGGCATGACGGACGAACTGATCACGAACCTTGCCAATATGAGCCAGGCGCGAGTCGTCTCCCGAACTTCAGTGATGCATTACAAAGGGAGCCGAAAGACGCTCAAGGAAATCGCGCAGGAGCTGAATGTGGACGCAGTTGTCGAAGGGACGGTCCAACGTTCGGGCAATCGCGTGCGTATCACCGCGCAGTTGATCCAAGCCTCCACCGATTCTCATCTCTGGGCAGAAAGTTATGAACAGGACTTGAGCGGCATTCTTGACTTACAGAGAAACGTGGCAACGGATATTGCTCGCAAGGTCAATATCATTGTGAGGCCACTGCGTTCCGCGCGTCCCGTTGATCCGGCTGCCTACGTTGCTTATCTCAAAGGCCGTTACGAGTTTTACCGATACACAAGGGAGGGCTGGCAAAAGTCTATCGAGTATTTTAACGAGGCCATCCAGGATGATCCTGGTTTTGCTCAAGCACATGCCGGGTTGGCGGCTTCCTACCTTGCGGGAGTCGGCTGGGAAGCTTTGCCGCCGGAGGAGCTGCCCAAAGGAGCGGCCGAGGCCAAAAGGGCGCTGGATCTCGACGACCAGTTGCCGAGCGCCCACTTTGTAATGGGAGTGGCTTTTACCGGAAGATGGCAATGGCAAGATGCGGAAAGGGAATTCCAACGGGGTTTGGAACTGGATGCCAATGATGCTCTGGGCCGGCAGTGGTACAGCAACTACCTGGTAACCATGGGCCGCTTTCAGGAAGCCATCCACCAGCAGGAACTCGCCCGCGCCGCCGACCCGTTCTCTCCCTTGATCAATGCAAACCTGGCCAAAGCCTACTACTATTCACGCCAATTCGATCGTGCCATCGCACAAGCTCAGGAAACGCTGAAGCTGGAACCTAGATACCATGCCGCCTTCATGTTTTTGGAGCGGGCCTATCGCCACAAGGGAATGCCGGACTTGGCCGTAAACGCGCGCCTGGACTCTGCAAGTCCGGAAGAAGCGGAACGTATTAAGCTTGCTTATCAAAGATCGGGTCTCCCTGGTGTGCTTCGGGCAGAAGCCGAGGCTTACCAGAGATCCGGCGCCATCTTTGAAGCTGCTCGCTGCTACGTCCAGGCAGGGGAAAAGAGCGTGGCGTTCACTTTACTTGAGGACTATTACAAGCGGCACTATCCCGGATTGTCTCGCCTAAAGGTGGATCCAGATTTTGACCCAGTTCGATCGGACCCGCGCTTTCTGGACCTTCTGCGACGCGTGGGGCTTCCCTGAGTGCTCGTCTTCAGCCCTTGGACCAACTGTTCGTGAATTCGCGATCGTTGCTTGTGATAGGGCACTAACCTAACGTACGTTATTGATATCTGACGGCATTGGCGGGACACCAAAAGATACCGCAAGGCATGTAACGTCCATCCTTATATATATTGTGCCCTTATTGTACCCAGATCCGTTCAGGGAACCTTTCTGTTAAAGCTCTGAATCGGCCACCCGATTTCCAGCCTGGAAGGAAGATTGAAGGCAGGGGCAGACGATATCCCTGCGCTCCTAACAACGATGGCTGCTGAAATCAACCGGGCACTGTTGCCATAGCCCAGCTTTCTCCGCGTGCTCTTTCCGTCTTCGAATTTTTTTCGAAGGAACTTGCCTGAGACTCTCGTCCTCACTATGAAACCGATGCAAGAGGCCACATCGCTCTTGACGGCTAAGTCGAGATGCTTCGTTTGAATTCTGCCAGGATTTAAAGGTGAGCCGGAAGACGTGTGTCTAGGACAAAGCCAAATGAACTGTCGACATATTTTGATTCTTAGCTTACTGCTGCTTTCGCGCTTAGGTGTTGACAAAAGTGGAAGCACGGCGAGGAGCAAGAGATGAAAGTGAGCGGCTCTGATGGATAGCCTCGCGGGTCGTATGCCGAATATGCCCCTGATTCTTGCGGGACCGATACTCCGCCGGGTGACCGACAAGTCGGTCACAGTATGGGTCGCCCTGAAGCACTCAGCGAACGTGGCGCTCGATATCCGCTCCGGGGACCCTGGCGCGGGAGTGAAGATCGGGGGAGCTACGGCAACGACGATAGCCGTCGGTCAGTATCTTCACATTCTTGCGATAACGGCCCAAGTAAACTTGGTGCCAGGGACCGTTTACACCTACGATATGAATTTTGACCTTGGTGCCGACAACCCTTTCGGCATCCTGGTTACGTTGCTCAAGGCCATCACCCCGCCTAACAGCACGCCCGACCCCAACCTGATCAGCTTGATCAGCTATGCGCCCTACGTCTTACCAAGCTTTTCGTTGCCACCGGCAGATCCCAACAGTCTTCGCATCATCCACGGTTCCTGCCGCATGCCGCATGCCACCGGTCCGGATGCGCTTTCAATCCTGGACGATCTCATCCGTATCACGGTGCAAAATGCCGCAATGCGCCCGCACCAGCTGCTGCTGACGGGGGACCAGATCTACGCGGATGATGTCGGCGCGTCGCTGCTGATGCAGCTCATGGACGCGAGCAAGACGCTGCTGGGGACGGATCCGGCGAAACCTGGTTGGGGCGCAGAAGAGACCCTGCCGGCCGGCTTGCCTGTGGGAGGACCGGACTATCACACCCACAAGCCAAGCGACTTTCCTCCGCTGACTCGCACCGATCTACTGGGAACCAGCGGCGCTGGCTTCACTTCGGCTGATTGCCGTAGCCATCTGATTTCGCTCGGCGAGTACCTGTGTATGTACCTGTTTACCTGGTCCAACGTTCTTTGGCCTAATTCGGCATTTCTGCCCACCAAGGCTGAAGTTTTTGCGGCAGCGAAGGCCAAGAATCTCGACATGAATGGCGACGATAAGGTTGACGAAGATCGCGACGACGTTCTGGTCTTCCTGAAGACGCTACCCAGGGTCCGTCGTGCGCTGGCCAACATTCCAAGCTACATGATGTGTGACGATCACGATGTCACCGACGACTGGAATATGACTCCCGCATTCGTCAATCGTGTGTATGACAAGGACAATGGCCTTGGCCGGCGCCTCGTGCAGAATGCGCTCGTGGCCTATGCCCTCTGCCAGCTCTGGGGCAACACCCCCGAACAGTTCGGCTTCGATGCTTCCAACAAGCCGGCGGCCGGACGCAAACTGCTCACAGCCATGAATAACACAACCTCGGTGGGCTATGACTTGAGTTCCGCGGGCCTCCAAACCATCGTCGGCCTGCACACCGCTGATCAACTGAAGCAGCAGACACCTGAAGGCAATTTCCACGATTCGAATACCTCGCTCACCATTGGAGGCGTACAGGTTAGCGCTGACTCGCTGGTGTACAACTTCATCTACAAAGGGCCGGCCCACGAGATCATCTTCACCGACACACGAACCTGGCGCTCCTATCCGCACGGCGAGGATGCAACAGCGGACCTGATGCCGGTTAATCAAATACTCACGCAGATCCCTCTTGCGACCGATACTGTGGACCGCATCCTGATCGTCGTCTTGACGACCAATGCTCCGCCCGTGCAACCCATCCGAGGGGCAACCAGGCATGACACCCTGACAACAGTCTTCACCAAAATCCTCCAAAGCGACTCGCACCCCGATCTGTTTGAGGCATGGGAAGTACCGTCATTGGGTTTTGATCGCCTGCTTTCACGTATCACGGACAGGCTAAATCCAGATCCCCAGGACTCCTCGATCAAGCATTATGGTCAAGTGGTTATCCTCTCCGGTGATGTGCATCATAGCTTCGCAACACGTCTGACTTACCGTGCCAAAAACCGGTTCTGGGACGCGACCCCGCAACCGACGCGCGCCGCCATTGCCCAGCTCGTTGCCAGTTCCTTCAAGAAGCAGGATAAAAAAACTGTTGGTTTTCAACGCGACGGTTATTTCTACGTGCCCTTTGCCCCCCTCAAAGCGCTGCTTCATACAGATATAACAGAGGGCTACGTTGGTTGGAACGTGCCGCAGAACATTACCTACAACGTCGGATCGTTCAAAGTCGCCGTACCACGCGCCGGGCTCGTCGATGTAAAAATCCGTCCTGTTACAAACACTGACCCCACAATTCAGGTTTATCCGGACAAACGCCCAATCAATCTCACCACTGCTCCCGACTACGGTTACAGGTTGGACTACCTCGTTCCAACTTCACAATTCCTGGGCAAGACAATTGCTGCCCCAATTCCGCCGATGCCAGCTTCTGGTGATCCCAAGGCGGCATTGCAAGCCTTCAACGACGCCACTGGTCATTATCGTGAGCACAACCTAAGCGCCGGTAATGAGAAAGTCATCGGGCGAAACAACATCAGCGAGCTCACTTTTGATTGGGGCCCGCGCGATAGCCAAGGGAACCATAAGCAGGTGAACCACACCGTGCGCTGGCGTTATAACGGCGCCCACCCCGGGAATGTTACTCCGGATCCGGATCTCGCCGGCACCTATGTCGTTTGGACCACGTACACAGTCAGTCTCGATCCGAACGATAGCAATTATGACCTGACGAAGGCGGGGATCACCGGGCTATGACACTAACCCAAGTTGGAGTTGCTCAGATGTTTCCATCACGAATGCAAACATCGCTCTTTCGGCGAGAGATTGATCATTGGGCCCACGAACCCGGAAACGTGTGCCGGAATCGGAGAGTCCCGTGAGTTCCAATCTTTTAGACGCGCTGGTTACGGAAGTCGGCAAGATCCTGGCGCCACTCCGGGCAGCAGTCGAGGACCCGAGGGTGCTGGACGGTCTGCTCGCGCAAATCGGTACCGCCGGGGCAAACGCTGGTGGCGACAGTCTGGCCGCCGCTCTGAAAGCCGTAGCCGACTTGAAAGATCAAATCGAGCAGCTTACGGCTCAACCTTCATTCGCGGGGATCGCCGCGACGCTCGAGGCTGCACGCACTGCGTTTGCCGCGCTGCGTGGCCTAAGCAGCGCGGGCGGACCCGCGGCGGCGATTGAGGGCCTGGGCGTCGACCTCGTGAATTTGTTAATCACCATCTATCTGTGGAACTGGCACCCCTTGGCTCACGATGTGGCCGTCCTTGCCACTCTAATTCAGCCCGCCGATGAGGCCGATCCCCGTCCGGCGGTAATCGCAACAGACGGCACGGTTCTACGTATACCGTTCCAGCCCGAGAGCTTCCGGCTTGATCGTTTGGCCGCTCTCGTGCGCGATCCGCTTGCGGCATTGCGTACCGAATACGGCAATCCACTTGCTACCGTCGCCGATGCGAACGCGATGGCGGACAAACTATTCCCACGGATTCTTAGCGTGCTTCGTGCGCTGGGCGTCACTTGCCGGTATGGGTTCGACCCCGCAGACGCGCCGCTCTTAGCGGACTCGGCGCCCTTCGTGGATCATGCTCTCATTATTTATACCTCTGATCGTTTGGTTGACGCCGAGGTTGAGGCCGGCGTAATCCTGACGATCTCCTCGGCGGACCGAGGCGATCTCGGTCTGGTCGTGAGCCCCTTCGGCGTCCTGGCAGAGACCTTCCAGATTGGAAATTGGACTTTTGAGATCGGCCTGACCGCAGACGTGCAGGGGTTCGCGGTGGGTCGGAACGGTTTGACGCTGCTTGCGTCGCCTAACACCGCGGCAGTGAGCGGAAAATTCAAAGCAACAATTCCGGATCCAGGCACTGGCCCCGCGTTCGTCTTCGGCTCCACCACGGGAAGCCGGCTCGAACTCGGCCAGCCCGAGTTGTCTGCCCAGTTTGACGCGGCATCGACCGGACTAGACGTTGCACTCGCCGCCGCGACCGGCAAGAGTGCGCTTGTCATTGCTGCGGGTGACGGGGACGGCTTCCTCGCGGACATACTGCCCGCTGGTGGCCTGCGGGTAACGTTCGATCTGGGGCTCGCGTGGGGCAACAAGACGGGACTGACGTTTCGTGGTTCGGCCGGTCTGGATGCAACGCTGCCGGTCCAGCTCGCGCTGGGACCTCTCACGCTCTCCGCAATCAACGTTGCGCTGATGGCACAGGGCGATGGCAGCGTCACCAGCGAAGTCTCCGCCAACGCTGGCGTGTCGCTCGGGCCGGTGCACGCGGCAATCGAACGGGTAGGACTTACCTCGACGCTGACTTTCCCTGCTGCTGGCGGAAACCTTGGCGTTGCCGACTTGGCGTTCGGCTTCAAGCCTCCGACTGGGTTGGGGGTCACGCTGGACGCGCACGGCGTGGTGACAGGAGGCGGGTTTCTACAGTACGACCCAGCACGGCAGCAGTATGCGGGGATACTACAGCTCTCGCTGCACGAACGCCTGACACTGACCGCGATCGGGCTGCTGACGACGCGGATGCCCGATGGGCGGTCCGGGTACTCGTTGCTGGTGTTCATCACGGCAGAAGGGTTCCAACCAATTCCTCTGGGCTTTGGTTTTCAACTGGTGGGCATCGGAGGCTTGGTGGGCGTGCACCGGACCTTCGATCAAGGCGTGCTGACGGCGGGTCTGAAGACGGACACACTGGGGCAACTTTTGTTTCCACGCGATCCGGTGGGGAATGCGCCGGCGCTGCTGGCAGCGCTCGGTGCGGCGTTCCCGGTGGAGCGCGGGAGTTACTTGCTCGGGCTGCTGGCACGGATCACATGGTTCACGCCCACATTGGTGCAGCTCGATCTGGCGCTGGCGCTGAAGCTGGGCGGGGCGACGGAGTTGCTGTTGCTCGGGCGCGTGAGCGCGCTGCTTCCCACCCTGGACAACGATCTGCTGCGCCTGACAATGGATGCGATTGGCGTACTGAACTTCGATGCCGGAACCCTGGCGGCCGAGGCGCTGCTGGTGAATTCGCGCGTGGCGCATCAATTCCCGATCACTGGCGGGGCAGCGGTGCAGGCACGGTGGGGGAGCGGTGGCCAGAACGGGAACGGGGCAAACTTCGTCATGGCGGTAGGGGGCTTCAACCCGCGATATATGCCACCGCCGGGGTTCCCGGATTTACCGCGCGTCGCCATCGCGCTTTGCTCGGGAGACAACCCACGACTGCTGTGCGAAGGGTACTTCGCCCTGACGGCAAATACGATCCAGTTCGGGTCGCGAGTCGCCCTGTACGCAGAAGCGGCCGGGTTCCGGGTTACTGGGGACATGGGCTTCGATGTGCTGGTGCAGCCGCTTCCGTTCCAGTTCATCGCGGATTTTCATGCCGCGGTGCAACTGAAGTGGAAGTCGTACAACCTGGCGAAGGTGGCGCTGGCCGGAACGTTGGCGGGTCCGGTGCCATTGCGTTTGCGCGCGAAAGCGACGATTGAAATTCTTTGGTTCAGCGTATCGATGCAACTGGACCTGACACTGAACCCGGCGGCGGCGCTCCAGGCGGTGGCAGTGGCCCCGGTCGCGCTCGAAGGGTTGGTTGCGGCGGCGCTGGGCGCGGCAGCGAATTGGCGAACAGCGGCTGGCCCGGCCCACGGTGTGGCGCTGCGGCGAGCGGGAGCGGGAGTGGCGCTGGACCCGCTGGGGCAACTGATGGTGGAGCAAGCCGTGGCGCCTTTGAATGCAACTCGGCCCGTCACTACCTATGGTGGAGCGCCGGTGACTGGAGCGTCACAGTTCGCGGTGACGGGGGCGCTCAATAGTGTGGCGGGAACCGCAGTACCAGGCGCGTTTGCGCCGGGCCGCTACTTCACATTGAGCGATGACGAGAAGCTGGTGTCGCCCTCATTTGAGACGCTTGACGCAGGCATAGTGCTGGGGGCAACGGGCGTGACGGCGGGCGTGGGCGTGTCGGCGCCGTTGATTTATCGGGGACTGACCTTCGACGCGGCGCCAGCCGGAGGCACCGGCGCGGCGCCTCCCCCTACCCAGACAACGTATTCGTTGCCAGTGGCCGGGCTCGCCGCGCAGCGGCCGAGTGGCGCAGCAGCGCGGGCGCAGAGCCAGCAAGTGGGGCGCCGGCGGTTTGGAAATGCCGGCGCGCCGGCAGCGGCGCAGTTCCGGCCGCCGGAGTGGCGACTAGTGCGAGTAGCGGATGGAACGGTATCTGCGCCGGTTCTGGCGGGGACGACAAGTTGGAGCGAAATGCACGCGACGCTGACCACGCTGAATCGCGGGGGCGCCGCCTGGCAGATGGTCCAGGCGCAAGAACTGGTTTAACAAGGAGCTGATTTACAGTGGCAAATGCAAACCTGACTTTCCTGCCCTGGGCGCGACAGGGGATGGCAGCCGCCATCACAACCAAGGACTCACTCGGCAAAGCGAAACAGGACGCAATCGCCGCGTTGACTCCTGCGCTGACCCTCAACGGCAACAGTGTAACGGCCCCCTCGGTGAAGCTGCGCGGTCCCGCCGACGTGATTGGCATTGATGCGAACCAGGTGGTGCGAACCGATCCTCGTCCGGGGACAACCGACTTCGAGCCAAATTGTTTTCCGTGCATCGAATTCGATCGCCCGGATTTTCCGTGGCTGTTTACGCCGACGTCCCCCAACGCTGACCAGATCAGACCGTGGATCTGCCTCGTCGTAGTTCAGAAGCAGGCTGGGGTCGCCTTGAGCAGCTCCGCAGACACGCCGACAGCTACCTTGCAAATCGCGGCGCCATTGCCCGCCGTGGAACTGCCCGACCTGAACGATTCCTGGGCCTGGGCACACGCACAAGTCGCGGTGGACGACAACAGCGCGCCTCAACTGATTACCAACGGGCTGAACGGAACGCCGGACCTTTCGCTGTCGCGACTCATTTGCCCGCGAACTCTTTCCCCAAATACCGACTATATCGCGTGCGTTGTTCCGACCTTCGAAGTCAGTAGAAAGACCGGGCTCGGCCTGGCGGTCGCCGACGCGGATCTCCTCTCGTCCAAAACCGGGCTTGCACCGGCATGGACATTTCCGGCGAGCGGCCCTGTGCCAGCTGTGCTCCTTCCGGTTTACTATCACTGGGAATTCCGCACCGGGCCGCTCGGCGACTTTGAAGCACTCGCTCTCAAGCTGAAGACAGACGTCCCGGCGGGACTCGGTTCGAAAAGCACGGATATCAGTCAGCCTGGATTCACCACGGGACTCGCCGTCGGAACAACCCTCGGCATGCAAGGCGCTCTGCAACCGCTTCTTGCCGGCAGTGGCAATGCGACGCCAGCGCCCTGGTCGGACGGTCCAGCACCCTCTTTCCGCCAGAACCTGGCGCCCATCATCAGCGAACCGGGCAAGACGCAGGTCAGCACGGCAGTGCCGCTGCTTGCGCCGCCGATGTACGGCCGCTGGCACGCTGGAAAGACGACGACTGATCCGACCGTCACTACTTGGTTCGAAGAGTTAAATCTTGACCCGCGCTTGCGTGTCGCGGCGGCGCTCGGAACCCGCGTGGTTCAAGAGCATCAGGAGGCGCTGATGGCCTCCGCATGGGACCAGGCGGCGGAACTTGCCAAGGTCAACCAGCGCATGCGCCACCTACAGGTAAGCATGGCGGTCGGCATGGTGCTCCACAAAAAACATTTTTCGGTTCTTTCCGAGGAGCAGTTGCTGCGCGTGGCCGCCCCTGCCTTTGGCCGCATTATGCAATCCTCGGGAACCAGCCTGCTGAAGGATCAGTCTCACTCGCAGTTGCCGGTCGCTGCCAATCGATCTGCCATGCGACGAGTGGGGCGTCAGCGCGGACCCCTCACCCGGCGCGTCACCCGCCAGGGAGGAATTCGCTCGGCGACCCAGACGTGGGTAGGGCTGCTCTATTCGATGGCACCATTCCCGGCGACTCCATCGCAACCGCCAGCGCCGGATCTCTGCGAGCTGAATACGCTGTTGCCTTTTACGAACATGCCGACGGGTTCATCTTTCGGGGCGTACCCGGTATGGCCGGAAGGCGCACCCGTGCCGTCTCTCGGCGCCCCCGTTGTGCAGCCTGCGGCGACGGACGTTCCCGGGTTCCTGAGGAAGGCGGTGGGCGATCATATCAACCGCTTCTTTGCGTCACATCCCCAACCAGTGCGTCCGCAGTTCATCATCTTTGAGAATATCCAGCCGACGGTTATCAGCAAGCTCAATCCGCAGGCCGCGCTTCCTGCTCTGGTGAAGGCCACGATCACCACCGGCAGTAGCGTTCTGGCGCCAACGGCGTCGCCGGCCATTGCCCCGGTTGGTGTGGAAACCGTGATGGCTGCGCCGGCATTCGCGCAGCCGATGTACGAACCACTGCGCGATCTCTCTCAGGATCTGTTGCTACCCGGGCTGGATTCCGTTGCACCCGATACCGTGGTGGGTCTGAAGACGAATCAACGTTTCGTGGAGGCGTACATGGTTGGCGTGAACCACGAAATGGGACGCGAACTGTTATGGCGCGGCTATCCCACCGACCAGCGCGGCACCTATTTCTCTCATTTCTGGGGACTCGGAGAGCCGAACACCAAGGGTGTGGACATCGCCGATCTCAACACCTGGGGCAGGCGGCATCTAGGCGACATCGCCGGCGCGCCTGTCAGGGAGACATTCGTAATGCTGATTCGCAGCAGTCTGTTGCGTCGATATCCCAATGCAGTCATCTACCTGGCGCCCGTCCTGCGAACCACGTTGCCCTCCGGGCAAGTCACCCTTGGACCAGACACGGATCCTGCCAAAGAGGTGATGCCACTCTTCAGCGGCTCCCTTGAGCCAGATATCAGTTTCTTTGGCTTCCCGGTCACGAGTCAGGCGGCTGTCGGGAATGGCCCGACGACCGGCTACTACGTGGTAATCCAGCAGCATCCTACGGAGCCGCGTTTTGGGGTTGACACCATCACCGCTTTCAATGGCAAAAGCCACCTCGCCATTACACCTACAGCGCCAAACGGAATTATTCCTCCCACCGGTTGCACGTGGGGAAAGACGTCAGCCGACATGGCTGGGATCACCCGCCGGCAACCGGTGCGCATCGCCATTCATGCATCCCGATTGATTACTCCAGTCTGATAGGACCGAGCAGATGAACACATTGCCATTTACCAGCAGTTTCGTAATACCCGACAGCAATCCGTCGATCACGGCGCAGACCCTCTGTCCTGGCGACCGCCCGCTGGTGCTCATGCCGGTGCGCCTTGAGACTAGGTTCTTTACCCTCACCGGGAACGTCACCGAGCTCCGGGTGCGAGTCTATCCCGATAAGATTCATGTCGACTCGCATGAGCTCGATCTCACGACCGCCGAACGCACGCTGGGCATGCAGTACTGGCAGCAGGATTGGGTCGCCGGAAACGACAACGTTGCACGGCAAACGGCCTGGCGCGCACTCGCCGATCGCTTCGGCGCTCCCCGCGCCGCCTGGATTGCGCGAGTGCTTCGGCCCACAAACCAGGTGCTGCGGGGGCAGCCGTCCGCAGTTCCGGTGTTTCCGACACTCCCGCCCGTTGGTCCGAACGGAGAAAGCGCGTGGCGTCATGCGGCGCAAGCGCGCCTCCTCCCTGACCGATGGACCGCCATCGTGCACTCAGCTGGCCAGGCCGCGCTCTCAGTCACGGGAAACAATATCGTGCTCCCGCTCGCGGTGGGGCCTGATCCTCTGGCTGCTGATCCGGACGCGCAGACCCAGGCCGCGATTGTCGCAGGCGATCAGATGGCGATGGATCCCGGTATGAAGTGGATGGTTGACTTCACCGCCGCTGAAAACGTGGGCATGGGGCTGCGCATCACGATTCCGCAGACAGTCCTCACGGCTGGGATCGACAGCCTAGTCGTATTTGGCGTGGCGGCGTCGCTTGATGCCGCCACGTCGGCCGCGCGGCTCGCCGATCTTTTCGATGCGCATCATTACACAGACGGGCTCGAGTTTCTGCCTTTCGGTACGCCTACGAACAACACCGATGATCGACGCTCGGCGCACAGCTCCGAGGATCCCGATCACACACGAAGCTTCGGCAACGAGGTGCTTGCCGATCCTAGTAACGCCCCGAATGCAACTCGCGTTGGCTCGGCACTGGGACTAACCACTGATCGTATCGCGCCAACCTTTGCCAACATCGGCCAGGCTGCGCTCGACCACGAACTAGACCAGCGCAGCATGAACACGGCCCTCTGGCAGGTTGGTTGGGGCTACTATCTCACGAACATGATGGGAGCCGAGACCGGCCTCACCATGGCATCCGTCGACTGGGCCCGCGACTACTTCCAGAAGTATGTGCGCGCCGGGGGGCCGTTTCCGGCACTGCGCGTCGGGGCCCAGCCATACGGCATCCTGCCTGTCACTTCGCTCCACCAGTGGGCCGGGAGTGCCGGCGAAGCGAACGCACCCCAGGAGGCGTGGCTCAAAGCACTTCTGGAGAACCTGCGCCAGAACGTGTGGCGTCCCGTGCTGGGAAATGTGGCGCGCATCGGGCTCCGGCAGGGGCCACCCGATCCGGATGCTGATCTCGCGGACGTAATGCGCACCGATGGTGTTTCCTACGGATACCTGACCCGCGCCGCACTGGGACGCCACTATGTGGAGCACGTATACGCTGCCACGGCAACGAGCTTTGCCGACTACAACCAACAGCTCAGCCAACTGCTCAGCACTACGCCACCACGGCTACTCGGGCAGGCGGGGCTGTTGCAACAAATGGCGCAGCCGCCGCATGTGGCGAAATTGCTGTATGCGTCCTGGGGGCGTGAAGGGATTAAGGCCCCACTGGTGCAATCAGGTGAAGTGTCGCCTTGGGTTACGCTACAACCGCCGAACTATATCGGCGCTCTGCTGAATGAAAAGAAGATCCAGACCCTGATCGGGATGCGTCCGCTTCCCAGCGCGACCGATGGCCAGACAAGCCTTCTCCAGACGCTCCTGCGTCATTCGCTGCTTCGCGAGATCGCGACGGCAGCGGCTCGCATTGCGGCGCCAACCCAAGGCAACAATCTCGCTGCGTTGCTGCGCGACCTGGAACTCGTTGACCTTGTGAACGTTCCGCCCACCGCCACCACATGGCCGTCACCGCAGGCGACGATGCATTGGCGGCGTCAACTTGCTCTTCCCATGCCGGGCGGGGCGGGCACCATTGGGGACTTCATCGAGGCCCTCGCGACTTACACGGCGCCCAGCGTCACCGCGCTCGGAGATTTTCGCGCCAGCCTTGCCCACCTGCAAGGACTCGACGTGGAAAACCTCCAGCTCCTCTTGGAGAGCACGCTCGATCTCTCGTCGCATCGCCTCGACGCATGGATCACCTCATTCGCGACCAAGCGTCTGGCGCTGATGACCGCGAATGGGCCGGTGGGGCAATATGTGGGTGCGTATGGCTGGGTGGAAAACCTCAATCATGTATCCATTGCCACGCCGGTACCGGCCGCGGCGCTGCCGCCGAACGAGCAGGCGCCAATGTTCTATCTGCCCAAAGATACCGGTTTTATTCATGCTCCATCGCTGACCCACGCATCGACGGCGGCGCTGCTGCGCAATGCCCATCTTGGACCCACCGGCATTCCGACAGCCAATGGGCCCTTCGCGATCGATCTCTCATCGCAGCGGGCGCGCGAAGCGTCGCGGCTGCTGGATGGTGTTCGTCAGGGCCAGCCCTTGGGCGCTCTGCTGGGCTACCGCCTGGAACGCCGGCTGCACGACCTGAATCTTGATCGCTTCATCCAACCGCTTCGCAACGCCGCGCCGCTGACCATGCGCCAGCGTGAGAACACCACGCAGCAGGCAGATACGCTGGCCGCGAACAACGTCGTCGACGGGATGGTCCTGCTGCGACGCTGGCAAAACCCGGCCGACAACCCCGTGCCCGCGGCGCTCCAGAGCAAGACTGCCACGCCTGGCGAATCCGGCCAGGTGAACGCCGAACTCACCGCGCTTGCGGATTCCCTCGACGCGCTCAGCGACGCGCTGACGGCCGAGGTTGCTTACCAGATGGCGCGGGGCAACACGTCTCGAATGGCGAGCACGCTGTCGGCGATCGCGCAGGGCGACGCGCCACCACCGGAGCTTGAGGTGACGCACATGCCTCGGACGGGCAACGCGGTCACCCATCGCGTGATGGCATTGTTCAGCGGCGTCTCCAACGCCGGCGGCGGCTGGACGGGCAGCTCCAACCCGCGCCCGCTTCAGGACCGCTGGCTCAACGCGTGGGTCCGAGCTTTGCTCGGGGACGCCCGCACCATGCGGTGCACCGTCGAACTGCTTGATGCCACGGGCGCGGTCACGCAGACTGTCAAGTTCCCGTTGAATGATGTCCCGTTCTCGCCCCTCGATTTTGTGTATGCGGTTCAGTCTCCCGCCCAGGCGAGCGACCCATCGTCACTCTCTGTCGCCGAGCAAATGGTGCTCTATCACGCGCGGTCCATGACAGGAGGCTTCGGTGATCAGGCCATCCTGCGGCTGCAACATACACGGCCAACCGATCTCGGCGCGACGGAAACGACTTTGTTCGACGCGCTGGAGCAGGCACGGGCGGTACGCCGGCTGTTTGAAGGAACTCACGGGCTGCGCCCGGATGACATCTATCCGCCGGAGCGCGAGAACCTTGGCGCCATCGACTTCGTGGAGCTGGAGCAACGCGTTGTGCGTGGAGAGAACGCACTGGGCAGCGCCAACAAGGCGCTGGTCGGTTTTATCGCCAACGCAACCACGACACTCGCGACCGACTTCCGTACAGCAATTCTGGCCATGGCCAACTACGGCATCGGACCAGCGGTCCCGTGCTCCGCGGTCGGAGATACTCCGGATATTCGCGCTGCGCTTGCACGACAGGCTGCCGCGTTGGTGAAGATCAGCCAGCCCAGGGTTGATCAGGCGCTCGCCCTTCGCAAAAATACACCCGCCACCGAGCAACATGCACGCTGCGAACAGCTGCTCGAACGGGGCCGCAACATCTACGGTCGCGAACACCTGTCGCTGCCGACCTTCACCGTCGATGCCGCCTGCACCCTGGACCTGAAGAACGCGCTCGCCGCAAGTACACAGCAGATGGGTGGCGATGCCCTGGCGGCCAACAGTTGGCTCGCGCGGACATCCCGCACCCGCGATATGCTGTCCCGATTCGGTGCGTGCATGCTGGGAGCCGAAGTGCTGGGAACAGCCACTCGTCTGAATCTTAGTGTTGCGCAGTTGCCGTTTGTCAGCACGGAACAGTGGGTCGGGTTGCCGCCACTGCCTGGTTCGGATTTGCCGCAAAGCAAGCTGTCGCTTACCGTTCAGCCGTTGCTGCCAATCGACACGTCGAAGCCTTTGTGCGGTTTGCTCTTCGACGAATGGGTAGAGGTTGTGCCCAACAAGGTGGAGACGACGGCGCTCACCTTTCAGTACGATCCGCCCAATGCGTTCGCGCCACAAAGCGTGCTAATCGCGGTGCCACCCGTTCCCGGCCAGGCATGGACAACGGAGACGTTGCGGCGCGTGCTCGTGGAAACACTCGACCTCGCCAAGTTGCGCGGCGCCGAACCGAGTTTACTGGGGGCCGCCGCGCAATACCTCCCGGCGCTTTACATCCCCTTCAACGTCAACGATGACGCGGTCTCAACCGACTTTCTGCCGCTGAAACCCTAGTCGAACAGCCTAGTCGTCATTAATAAGGAGAGATATTCATGTCTGGAATCTTCGTTTTCATGGCGCAACCGGCCGATGGCGCTACCGTGCGACGGAATATCACGGTCTCGGGCTCGTTTTCGCAGTTCAGGGGTAGCATCTTTTCGTCCACGATTCAGTTCGGTGCGGGCGGCCCTGTTTTCAATATGCAGTCCGGCGTGTGGAGCTTTTTCTGGTCCGGGAACATCCCTAACAACATCCGGCCTGGACAATCGTTCCAGATCATTGTGTCGGCGTCTGGCCTGATGCGTGGGCCGGACATCGTACCGGGAGAGCCAGGAGAGGATATACCGGTTGACGGGCAGGCGATTCATAATGTCGTGCTCGAGTACGTGGTTCCCACGCTGACTGTCACGCCATTTCAGTCGCCTCTGGTCGTGAAGCAGGTTCCGTACACATTCACCCTTGCAGGGAATGCAATCGAAGGGGGTGGGCCTCCCTATGGCATCACGGACTTGCACTATCAACTCGGAAGCGGACCGCCCACCAGCATCACACGAAACGCGAACGGCGATTTCTCCGTCGGACTTTCCCTCCAGCCCGGAACCTATCCACTTACCGTACAGACGTCTGACAACTTCGCCTCGAGCGTGACGGTACAGCGGGCGATCACGATTTATCAGTATTCGCCTCCTGCTCCCACCAACCCTCAACAAGAAACGACGCTCTCGGGCGTGCCTACGACGTCCTCCATAACAAGCTGGACTCGTTTGGAGCCGCAATCCGCCAGCGCCGACATCGCGACCAGCACGAGTGCGCGCCTCTTTGATCCCGTGTGGCTGCTGACGCGGCAATGGCAGATTGGAGAGTTCCAGGGTGAAGATGCCGGTACTCCCATACAGGCGCGGGTCCGCGCCACGAATGCGCTGCTGACCCGCTACCGCTTTGGCGACCTGGCGGGAACGAACAACATGGCACCGGCATACGATCCCACCAAGGTCCCACTTGAGGCCCTGGTAGAACGTCGTCCCATGCGTCCCGCGAGCGCCGTCGACAATCGAATGCTCAAGCTGGTGGTGGAGGCCGGGTTGCATTTCCTCCGCATGATCGAGCTCAATACAACGGCTAAGAAGTACCGCGCTGCTTTCCTCGCCAAATATGCGCTCCAGCCGCTCTCGGCACAGGCGCTGGCGGCGCTGGACGACGCAACGATTCGCTTCGTGCGGCTGACGGCTGGACGTGGTCCAGACGCTCGGCTGCTCTCGGTGGCGCTGCGTCCACCGGTTGGCGGCGGACCGATCGTTTTCGATCCGGTCTTAAAGATCACGGCAGCCGATCTTGCCGCCGTAACCCAGGTCGCGACCGCCTGGATCGCCTGGTACGATGGCCTGTTCACGGAACCGGCGGGCCCGGCGGACGACGCGTGGACACCATCGCGCCTGGAGTACGCTGTCTCCGTGTCGGCGCGCCTCTCGGCGCAGGCGCAGGACGCGCTGACGCTTTCGGCGAGCGAGTTCGACGACGGCCAATTGGATTGGAGCAACTTCGACTGGAACGTCGACAGCAGTCTCGACACTACTGGCGACGCGACTTTCACTCCGCTCAACGAAACTACCATTCCCGCACCGGTTAGCTTTCATGGCATGCCCGCGCCCCGCTTCTGGGAGATGGAGGACGCGAAAGTAGCCTATGGACTGACGTCGGCTGGCCCCACCGATCTCACGCATTTGATGATGATCGAGTACGCGAACACGTATGGCAACGACTGGTATGTCATACCGCTCACGACGCGCGTTGGCTCCGTCACGCGAGTGGATTCCGTCGTCGTCACAGACACCTTCGGCGTAAAGAGTCTGGTCCGTCCGATCGGAGATCCAGCACTTCCGACGCCGTTCTTTTCCATGTGGCAGACCTCGGCGCGGCGCAAGCCTGGAACGGCTCCGATCGCGCCGGCTGCGAATCGATTCTTCCTGCCGCCCAGTATCGCGCGTTCCACGGATGGTGCGCCGGTGGAAGACGTGCTGTTCATGCGCGACGAGATGGCCAACATCGCATGGGGGATCGAACGAAACATCGAAGGCGGCCTCGAACAACCTCTATCCCGTGCCACCGGCCTGCCCGCGCCAGCCATTCCTGCGCCCGACGCTCCGCCGCGCTATCAGTTGGCATCTGCCGTTCGGGACAACTGGATCCCGCTGCTGCCAGCCGAGGTGATGCTAAACAACGTGCTTACTTCCGTGCTGAACGTTGGCGCTGTAGTGCAGCCGGATGGAAGCAGCAAGCCTCATCCAGCCCAGAGCGAGGTACTTAACGCCAAACCAAATCTCCAGATCTTCGACGAAGAAATTCCGCGCGAGGGCGCGCACATCACGCGTCGACGCCGCATGACGCGATGGATCGATGGCTCGACGTGGGTCTGGACCGCCTTCCGTAACGACGTCGGGACCGGCGAAGGATCGGCAGGGTTGAAGTTCGATCAGGTGCTGGACGGAAATAGCAAGTAGTCGTTCCAAAACTCGCATGATCGCGTCGCGTCCCAAGAACAAGCTTAGGGCGAGGGCGTGTTATTGATCAATTGAATTTCCGGCGGCAAGCACCTTGTCCGCGGTGGAATTCAGTGACGCATGGCAGGTCACAAACAGGTCATTGTTTTGGGGTTCCGGCTCAACTCACCTATTTGCGCCCAACTGCGGCCGGTACCAAGTAGAAACACGCTGAATAGCCATAGGGCTGGCACTGCTTCGAGATGGAAGTACTCCTCAGACCAGCAGCTTTGCCCGCTTTAGCCAATCTCTTTTCCTATGGCATTCTCACTTCACCGTAATTGTGCCCAGGTTCAAGTTCTGTCCGAGCACACTGCCGGATGAGTTTTTGGCTATGCCTTGCACCGTGTACGTGCCGGTGGCGGAAGGCGTGAAGGCGATGGAAAAGTCCTTCACGGTTCCGGTGTGCATACTCAGGCTGGTGTGCTGCGTCTTCACGACTGCTCCCGCGGAATTCACAATATTTTCTGTCAGAGTCACGCTTATATCGGTACTCCCGGTGCCGGTATCCGCAAAATGCACGCTGGCAGTTGTTGACGCGCCTACCGTGGTGGGATTCGGAGTAATGGAATTCAAAGTGACACTAACCTGACTTCCCGGGGTCGGCGTCGGGGTGGGTGTAGGAGTAGGCGTTGGAGTAGGAGTAGGAGTCGGGGTGGGTGTAGGTGTTGGGGTAGGGGTAGGTGTTGGGGTGGGTGTCGGAGTAGGAGTGGGCGTAGGCGTCGGCGTGGGGCCGCCCGCATTGACGGTAAATGAACCGAAGCTCATTGCTCCAAAGTTGTTGTCACCGGAGTATTGGGCAGTGTAGGTGTGCTTGCTGGAACTCACGCTGGGAATCGTGATATTGGTCAAGGAACGCTGATTGGAGTTCCGATAGGAAACCGTAGGCGGAGTCAAGGTTGTCGTAGCAACCGCTGTTCCGTTATCCAGAATCGTAAGCGTGCCGGTCGGCGGAGAAGCAACGCCCACGTTAATGGACGATCCGGCCGCGTTTTCGCTGGCCACGATCGGCTGCACAATCGCAGTCAAGGTCAGAGATTGACCAGACGACACAGAAGTAGTCTTGGAGAATAGCTCCCCGGCGGCATAAACAAATTTGCCGGTGCAGTTATAGAAGGCATTGTTGTTGCTTATGTTGTTATTTACAGTCACGTTGCTGTCATTGGGAGCGGCCGCAAGCAGAGTAGAAGCAAAATTAACCTGTCCGGGGCCCAGCGTAAATTGAGCATTCGCGACCTGGGTGGACTGGAAATCGGTGCTCTTGAAGACCACGAAGTTTACGTTGTCAAAAGTGATCGTCAGCGGATGCACAGTCCCGTTGAGATTGTAGCCCTCAAACGTAAGGCTCTCATCCCGGGTGAGCATGGTTACATTCTGTAAGGTGATGTCGTGGAAGTTGGGAATGAGAGTCCCGGTCGCGGACGTGTAAAAAGGATTGAATACAAATGAATGGCCGCCGTTCTGAACGCAGAGGTTGCGATACAGAAAATCATGGACCTCGCCGCCGCGGCTGGAGTCGGATTTAATGCGGATCGAATCGCGCGATGAGGCATTGTAAGCCGAGTTGTTGTCGATCACGTTATCGGTGACGAGAACATTGTTGGCGCCGGCGTTGGTCTCACTTCCCACCGATATGCCATGGCCGGAAAAGAGATGATTGAACGAGATTGTGCCATTGGAGACGTGGCCCACGCCTGCCTTTATAGCAATATGATCATCTCCATCCGAGATATACGATCTGGTTACGGTGAAATTGTTCGAGGCGGAGGGGTCCATGCCGTCAGTATTCGGCGCATTGCCCGGCGCAGTGATCTTTGCTCCCCAGGCGGTCATGTTGTTGCTTACTCCAGAGAAATGAAACTTGGGTGAGTTTTGCAGGGTGATCTTGTAGAGCGTGAAATTATCGGCGGTTGTGCCGTTCAGGAAATCGCCCAAATAAACCAATCGTGGACGCGCATCCGAACCGCCCGACCACCAGGAGTTGCTTGTGCCGGTCAACGTCCAACCGCCGCGCCCATCGATGATTCCATAGCCCATGAGCGCGGAGCCGGGACTGGAGCCGGAATTGGTAGCAGCCGTAATCACCGCGGTACACCAGTTGCTTTTGGGGCAACTATAATCCGCTGGATTGATGGAAGCGAATACGATGACTTCGGCGTCCACGATCAGTGTGACTCCCGCTTTGATCGTGATTGGCTGGATGAGAAACGCATTCTGTGGACCAGCGGCTTCCAGTTCTACTGCCTGCCCCACGGGACAATTATTGATGGCGGTCTGGATGCGCGAGGTGTCAGGAGCATTCTCATTCAGGCTGCCAGCGGTCTGTTGTGCATTCAGAACGGTACAAACTGTCGGGAATACCGGTTCGGTGACGGTGCGCGAATCGCCTGTAACCTGCGCATGTAACGAGAGGGAGAAAACGAAGAAGATTGCGAGCAAAAAACACGCCTTTGCTGTAGTCATCGTGGATTTCAGCATGATTACCTCCTACGTGGTTCAAGGGACGGTGCCCAACTTCAGGTATTGCTTTGGTCTCGCCGCCGAGCGGGCGCGATGAAATTAACTTCAGGCATGCAGGGGCCTCGAAGCAGCTGAGAAAGTGCAGCCTAGCATGGAGCACATCCATGCTCCATCAAGTTGTTTTAAACATTACTTTAACTTTTCTAGTGCTATTGTTTTCCGAAGACTCGGATGTAACGTGGCTCAACCCCGATGGCGTGAAGTCGGGCAACGCAGGACTTCAGCATCTCTGCTTCGTTCCCGTCTGGTGCCTCTGAATCCACGGGCTGATTGGTGTAAACTCATGGCAGGAAAACCATTCATTTGAAGGGGATGCCGATGAAGAGGATATTGGTTTTGGTGGTCACAGCAGCGTTTCTGTCAACCTGCGTTCAGGCGCAAGAAAAAGAGCAAAAAAGACTCAGGCACTCAGGCGAAGTCTTGATGGAAATCCTTAATATCCCTGACAATCTGCCCAAGCCCGTTCTTGACCGGTGTGATTGCGTGATTGTTCTGCCTTCGGTAAAGAAGGGGGCCTTGGGAATTGGCGCCAGCATTGGCCGCGGCGCTATGTCTTGCCGCAGCGGCGCAAACTTTACTGGACCGTGGGGGCCTCCGGCCATGTATGCCCTGGAAGGCATAAGTTTTGGATTCCAGATTGGTGGGCAGGCGACGGATTTCGTCCTTCTGGTGATGAACCCGCACGGAGCGCAAACGCTGCTCAAGAGTAAAGCCAAGCTGGGTGGAAACGCGTCCGCCGCGGCCGGCCCGGTTGGGCGCGACGCGGAAGCTGCCACCGACCTGGCGTTTCATGCTGAGATTCTCACCTATTCCCGGGCCAAGGGGCTTTTTGCCGGAGTCTCCTTGGAAGGCTCGACCCTGCGTCCTGATGGCAGCGCCAATCACAGCATTTACGGACGAGACATCCTGGCGCGGGAGATTGTGCGCGAGGGAAAGGTGAAGACGCCGGAATCCGGACAACTCATGGTGTCCACCTTGCAGAAGGCATCGCCCAGCAACAAGCAAGGAACTAAATAAGCAGGTAACAGTGGGCGGGCCGCCTCGGCTCGCCCCTCTGATTTGTCTAGGTTTTTGTCCGCATTTTCCGTTCCGGTGTCCGTTCTTACAGTGACGTTTCCTGGGAGACATCTGGATTCGTCAACATAACCTAATCAAGCATAGGGAACTTTTTTTCCCCGGGCCACAGTAATCAATTGAAGGAGGCTTGGTATGAAACTCACTCTTGCGTTCGCTGCGATGTTCCTCATCGCCGCTGCGTCCCCTTTACAAAAACAGCCACGACCGCAGGAAGATTTTGGCCTTCCCGCATTGCACGAGATCAATACGGCGACTCTTTCGCCCAGCTACAGTTGCCGTTCTGAATCAGATTTCCAGCAAGGCTATCAAGACACGGCCCTGTTTCTTTCCAAGGAGTCCAGAACGATCAACGGTCCTGATTTGCTCTTTGATGGCGCGTGCAAATCAGAAGACTACTTCGAGGGATCAACCGCGGGCGACGACATGAGTTTGATAGCAGACCTGGGCCAGTTTCCGTTGGAGAAGTTGTCGGCTCACCTTGTGTTCAATACCAGAAATGTCCATTCGGCGGATATGTACTCCAAATTTATGCGTACCGTAAGAGTTCAAGCTAAACACACGTACGCCGTCCTGATCAATAAGCGGGATGTGCGCGGCCTTTTTGTGTTTACAGTTGACGACTACGTCCCCAACAAGAGCGTTCATCTGCGATATGCGGTCAAAGAGTACCAGTTGCTCAATACCCGATCGCAAACCGAGGGCTTCGCATGGGAAGAGCCGAACCACTAGTCATTTAGGCGGACCAGCGATCTCGTCCCATTCGCGCCCGCCGCGTTCCAGCAGTGCCGGCATATCCTCGCTGAGCAGGAATCGTTGCTGCACCAGTTTTTTGGCGGCTTCGGCAAACTTGGTCAAGTATTGCTCACGCGAAGAGTAGCGCTCGGCGATGGAAGGCCGCGGATCGCCGGATTGTTTGCGGTCTTCAGCGGTCCGAGCGAAGGGAATGAATGAACCCAGAAAGCTCACGCGCTGCTCAGGTGCGCCGATGCTGGGATCGCGCAGGTTCCATCCGGTGTAGGTAGCCAATGGTACTTGCAATTCAGGCAAACGCACGCCACCCAGATCGTTGCCATCGGAATCGCTTTGCGGCACCAGCACGCCAAAAGGGCTTCCAATTCGCGGGGGCTCGATCGTAATCGTTTCGTCTTTTTTCGGGTCAAATTTCTGCCGGCCGGATTGCAGGTTTATCTTTTGAAATTTGACGGTGTAATCCATGTGATAGGCCAGGCTCATCTCATGCGGCGTGTTGATGCCGGGAATCTTGGGGAAGATCCACTTCGCCAGCGGGACCAGAGTCTTATCGGCGATCTTGGGATAGGTGCTTACGGGTGGATTGGTTCCGTCCTTCACCCACTCGTCCATGTCAGTGATCAAAGCCCGCCAATACCATTGGATGGGATTGGGGTTATGCCGCTGCTGGGCCGTGTAGTCAAGATTGCCGGGAGCACTTTTCTGCGGCGGAAATGCGGCGGAAAAATGCTGCAACCCAGCTAAAAAATAGACGCGGGTGGTTTCCGGCAGGCGCGCGTCTTTTGTTCCATCGGCCAAGGTATGGACGAGAGAGGCAGCGCGGCCCCAATACTCATAAGAAGTATTAGTGTAGAAAATTTTAGGGACAGTGTGTGATTTGATGGCTGCGTCCAGGAGCCCAGCGCTCTTATTGGTCTCCGGATCAGTCTCCGGCAGGTCAGTGAAAGGGAAGAGGTCCGTGGGGAAGAAGATGCTGGACATGGGTTGAGAGTCGCGCGAGGGCTGCGCAAAGCGATGATTGAAACTGCCCCGGCCCGCGCCGGCTACGTGGGCAATCACTCCGTCCATGACCTGGCGGCCTTGCTCGTCGGCGTTGAAATCCTGGTAGAGAAAGTGGCGCAGAAAGCGCCCACTCTGCGAAATACCCACGGCATAAACACGATGCACCAGCGCAGTCGCTTGCGGATCATACTTCAAATAGGAAAGAAAATCGCGCACCGCGGCCAGCCCTACTCCCACCACGACCGGGTCTTTCGCCGGGTAAACCAGTTCGTAGATTTTGCCGGGTTGAAAGCCGCTGTTCAGGTGAATGAATCGGCCTTCGCGCGTGATGCTCCACTGATCGCGAGGAATCTTTGTTCTATCTCCGAGCGTGGTATCCCGGACCGTGAGCCGGGTGGCAAAGTAATCTCCCGTGGCGGTCTCGTCCACGGCGTAGCTCTTCCCGCCATTGGAGCCAAGCAGGATATGCCCCAGGGGCATCTCGTCGCGCTTTTCCGCAAGCGTAAAGTCGGAACGCACCAGGCCGCGGATCACTTTGCCCTCCGGCTCACGCACGACTGGAGCATAGAGATGGAGGTTCTGGTTCTGATCAGCCACGTCATATTCCCACCCGACCCAGGCAATGGTGTATCCCTGGCGCATCAGGAAGCCATCCCCGAATTCTGTTGCTGGATCCGCAGGATTGCCGCCGTTGACCAAGCGCAATATCCCTTTGCCGCCCCGGTTCGATACTTCAAACAGCACCGCTCCGTTGCCCTTGCTCATGTCCTTGGGTTTGAGCAGATAAAGATCGGAGGAGAACTCCACTTCGCCCTGAGCGTCGCGCGGGGCCTTGTCGAGATCGACAATCTGCTGGTTGTGCAAATTCTCAGGCTTAACCTTGAAATAGACGCGGCCAATGATTCTTTCGTACGCACCGGCGGGGCCGAACGGCTTGGCGGCCTGAATGTCCGTGCGAGACGTGATCTCCACGCGCACAACGCGAGCTTGAGTAGCCGGAACAAGAAAAGTGATCATCAACAAGAGCAAGCTGCCGCGCGCGCGCAGGAAACGCATTGGTACCTCCAGGAGCCATACAGTTTACAGGATTCGCTTAAGTGGTTTCGGCAGCCTTGGCGCGCAGCCAATAAGGGTCAACAGTTTCAATTTGGAACAAAGTATCCAATATGGACCGGGTGAAAGACCCCTGGGCAAAAGCGCAACTTGTTTTCTGTAGACAAAAACCCTAGCTTTCTTGCTTAAACTGATTCATTCGCAAAGTCTCCAGAATATGGAATTTCGCACGGCCCTGGTGTGTGTTTGTTTTTTTCTTCTCTCCTCTTGACAACATCGGCCATCAGTGGCCAAATACCTCCTTGTGATTACCTAAACGATTTGGTTAGTGAGTGAAAAGAAAAACTGGCGACGGACCGAGATGTCTGGCCCCTCCCTGTTCCTCTCAATGCTGGAAGTGATTCCTGAGTAGCGGTGCTTTTTTGCAGACCTGATCCAGAGCTTGCGGTCAGTTCCGGGATGTAACAGATGGGTGCCGTTGGCAATCGAGAGAAAGTCTGGGCAAGAAGGAATTCAAAAAGGAGCGATCCATGAAAGATCGAGATGTTTACACAAGAGAGTCAAATGGAATCCAGCAATGCCTGCTTGTGGTTGCAGCCATCTTATGCGTATGTCTGCTCACTAGCGTTTCGGTCATGGCGCAGACGACAACCGCCGATGTGCTCGGGACCGTCACTGATAACAGCGGGGCCGTGGTGCCTGACGCCAAAGTAACGATCACGAACACTCGCACCAATGTTTCACGAACAAGCCACGCCAACTCCGCGGGCGAGTATATATTCACCTTTTTGGTTCCAGGACAGTATTCCGTCCGGGTAGAGTCGCCAAAATTCAAGGCGTTTATCGGCAACGTGACGGTTTCGGCCGGTGATCGCGCGCGCGTTGACGCTCCGTTGCAGATTGGAGCCACAACGGAAACCATTGAAGTACAGGCGACGACTCCGTTGCTGCAAACCGACAGCTCTGTTGTCACCGCTACAGTCACGGAGCGCGCCGTCGAAGACTTGCCGATGGGTACGCGCAACCTGATCAACCTTGTGCAGTTGGTGCCCGGAGCCAATGAAGCCGCCAGCATCAGCGGACTGAGCAGCGGACAGCGTCCCGATGACCGGCGCCAGACCAACTCGTTCTCCGTGCACGGGCACGATGACATTCTCAATACTGAATTGATTGACGGCACCGACAATAACGAGCGCATCATCGGCACCATCGGCGTGAAACCATCGATCGACGCCATCCAGGAAGTTTTGGTCCAGACCAATGAATACACTCCGGAAAACGGAAGGACCCCAGGCGCCGTGGTGAACGTCATTACCAAGTCCGGAACCAACAAGTTTCACGGCTCAGTGTTCGAATTTTTCCAAAATAATGCGCTCAATGCGCGGAACCCCTTCGATCCCACGCCGAATGCCACTACGCCCATCAGCCCGCAGTCGGAGTTGCGCCAGAACGACTTTGGCGGCAGCATTGGCGGACCAATCATCAAGGACCGCACGTTCTTCTTTGCCGCGATTGAAGAGGACAGGCTGATCGCCGGAGTTCAAAACCCGATCTTCAGCACTGTTCCCACGCTCGCCCAGGAACAAGCCGGGCCGGCAGCCATTGTCGCGGCCGATCCTGATACCGTTGGTCACCCTGTAGATCCAATTGCCGCGAAGCTATTTTCTCTTTTTCCAGCGCCCAATACCGGAGGGCCGGGTGCGACGGCAGGCAATTTTGTTTTTGATCCTAATAAGACCCAGTTCAGCACCACGCTTGATGCGCGCATCGACCACAAGTTTAATGAGACCAACCTTTTGTATGGTCGCTATACCCTCAACAACGTAACCACCACGATCCCGGATAATTTGCCTGGAGTAAGCGTAGGCGGCACGGTGGTGAATCCCGGCAGCGGCCCCTTTGGCTTTTCCGGTCCCGCGAAGGACGTTGCTCACAACGTGCAGTTGAATTTTACGCATATCTTCAGTCCTGCATTGCTGCTTGAATTGAAGGCGGCGTACACGCGAATCGATAATCTTTCTGATTCGACGAACGGAGGTAAGAATCCGGCCAGCCTTTTTGGCTTCCCCGGCAACATCAATTTTGGTCCGTCGGCCACCGGCCTCCCTCTCATTCAGTTTCCTAATATTCAGGCGCTCGGAGACAGCCGGTTTATTCCATTGGAAGACTTAAACAACACCTTCCAATACAGCGGAGCCATCACCTACAACTTTGGCCAACACACCATCAAAGCCGGTGCCGTATTGATCAGGCGCCAAGCCCGTGAAGTCCAGAGCGACAACGCCAATGGCAGATACCAATTCGGACTGCCGAAAGATGGCGGGAATCCGGCCAGCGACTTGGCCACTTTCCTTGTCGGCGCGTTCACCGGGATTGCCCGGAGTGCCAGCCTGTTTGCTCCAGACTATCGTATGTGGGAGCCGGGTTTTTATGTTCAGGACAACTGGAGAGCACGGCGGTGGCTTACGCTTAATTACGGCTTCCGCTACGATGTGTACACGCCATTCACAGAAGTCCACAACCATATCTCGAACTTTGACTTGACGACTGGACAGATCCTGATCGCAGGTCAGAATGGTGTTTCCGACACCGCCGGAATTCAGACCGATTATTCCAACTTCAGCCCGCGCGTTGGTTTTGCCGCCTCCTTGGGGCACGGCATGGTGGTGCGCGGCGGCTTCGGTCTTACATACTTCGCTGGAAATTACACCTCGAACGCAGCGCTCAAGAATCCGCCGTTTACTTCGTCCTTTGCGCCGGTTTGCGCCTCGGCAATCGCTGCCACCATTGATCCAGCGGATGGCTTCACTGTCTGTGGAAGCACTCCACAAACAGCGGGAGCGCCGTCAACTCTTTCAGCCGGACTACCCGCCCCCTCGGCTCCTGCGCCGGGCACTCCGGCCCTGGGTTTTTCCGCCGTTCAGCCGGACCTCAAATCGGGGTATGTAGAACAGTTCAATCTCTTCGTGGAAAAGCAATTTGGCCAAAACGTGTTCACAGTTGGATACCTGGGAGATCTGGGGCATCATTTGCCGATGACGATCAACAACGTCAACGTCCCAAATCGCGCGGGACTTACGCTTGCTCAATTCCTGCTTGCGCCTAAGCCGTTCCCCAACGTCGCCGGCATTCAGGACTACATCAGCGAAGGTGCGTCCACCTATCATGCGTTGCAGGTATCTTTCCAGCGGCGCTATAGCAAGGGCATCACGGTTGGCTCGAACTACACCTGGTCGCATTCGATCGACGACACTACGACCCTCAGCTTTGAAGGACAGGAAGGGTGGGGCAACGCGGACCCATTCAACATTCACGCGTTGGAAACAAGTAACAGCGATCTGGACCTCCGGCATCGTTTTGTTGCCTATACCACGTATGAACTACCGTTTGGCAAAGGCACCAGCGGGTTTAGAAAAATGGCGACCGCAGGATGGCAGACCAATGCCATATTCGTCTTTAACTCGGGCAGCCCATTCACGATCACGGACAACTTCAGCACCAACCAGACGGCCTTTAGTAATTCGGTGGGCGCTGCAACGCCAGACCGCCCTAACCAGGTTGCACCGGCCACGGTGTCGAATCCCAGCATCGCGCAATGGTTTAACCCGAATGCCTTCGTCGTTCCGAACGTCCAGGGCACAATCGGTAATACCCCGCGCAATAGCCTTTATGGACCGCACTTCAGGCATTTTGATTTCTCTCTCTTCAAAGATTTCCAGGTCAGAGAGGGCATCAAGCTGCAGTTGCGCTCAGAGTTCTTCAACATAACCAATACACCGAGCTACTTTGTCGCCAACAACCAGAACTCGGACCCCACGACAAATCTGGTTCCCACAACTGGAAATGCACCTAGCCCGGCATTCGGCCGGATCGTGCGGACCAACCCGAATTACACGCCTCGAACGATCCAGCTCGCATTCAAACTTCTGTTTTAAGCGCAGGGGTTTCGGATATTGAGGTGCCTTGAAAATGCCGGCAAATGGTTTAGACCATTTGCCGGCAATTCTCTCGTCAAAATATTTATTCCGCAGGCCGCCGGGCATGGTTACCCGGTCAAACCGGCAATCGTGTGCAAAGCCGGTTTTCGACACTTCTGCTTGCGAAACGCAGAAATAATAATGTGCTCAACACTCTGTACGTTCAGGAAATGGACAATGACTAAAATGCGCGCCAGAATCTTCAGCCTGTTGTTCCTCTCAGCTCTATGGTCCACCCTACTTTACGCTTCTGACGCAATCCCAGAAGCGGCTTGGCGTCGCCCATTGGGACAACCGATGGCGAGCGCGCTGGGCAAGAAACCGGAAATAACAACGATGATCGATGACGGCTACTGGCAGGGTGCGCCCGTGGGAGGATTTGGAGCGGGAACGCTGTCGCGCAGCTACAGAGGAGATTTTGTCCGCTGGCACCTTAAAGCGGGAATTCATAAATATGAAACCGTGCCCGCCAATCAGTTCAGTGTTTTCATGAAACCAGAGGGGGCAGAGCAGAGTGTGGCTGAGGTCCTTTTCGCCGGCAAACCGGAATCAAAAAGTCTTTCTGCCTGGAATTGGAATTATCCGGTTGGGGCCGGTGAGTATGCCGCGCTTTATCCCAAAGCCTGGTTTGATTACCGTGCTCCGGAATTGCCGGTGCACCTTGTACTCGAGCAGTTTTCTCCTATCCTCCCTAAAAATTACAAAGAAACCAGCTATCCCGTAGCTCTCTACAACTGGTACGCGACGAATGACACGCAAAAGACCGTCACGGTGTCGATCATGTTTTCCTGGACCAACATGATTGGGTGGTTGCGCGACACGAGCACGAATTTCTCAAACCAGCTCAATGCGCAAAACATCAACCGGTTTCGCAGCGAGCCCATGGGCCAAGGGACAACCATGAAGGGAATCGTCTTTGACCACCTGCGCAAAGACAACGTGGTGCAGGAAGAGTGGGACGGGCAATTTGTGATTGCTGCGCTGGAATCTCCAGGAGTGGAAGTCAGCTACATCAATGTGTTCTCGCCCCAGTCAGACGGTAGTGATGTGTGGAAGCCATTTGCCACCCGGGGTTCGCTGCCCAACCGCGATCTGAACTATGCCAGCAGCGGAGAGCAATTAGCCGGAGCGATTGCGGTCAAGTTTACGATCCGCCCTGGAGAGAAGAAGACCATTCCCATGGTGCTCGCCTGGGACCTGCCCGTAGTCCAGTTTGGGTCCGGCCGGAAATGGCTGAGACGTTACACCGATTTTTTTGGCACAAGCGGCGCGCATGCGTGGGACATCGCGGCAACCGGTCTCCGCGAAGACCAGATATGGAGCCGCCAGATCGACGAGTGGCAGGCGAAATATGTAAACGATAGCTCGAAGCCGTTGTGGTATCGCGGAATGTTGTTCAATGAAATGTACATTCTGGCCGACGGCGGAACAGTCTGGGCGCGGCCCATGAACGGGGTGAATCGAGACCTCCCTCCAGACCGCAACAGCGCAGAAGATAAAAAAGGAGTCGGCAGCAACGATACCGTATTCTCTTTGCTGGAATGTTTTGACTATCTCTTTTACGGCACTCTGGATGTCCGCTTTTATGGTTCCATGCCCCTGATCAAGTTCTGGCCGGAAATAGAGAAGCAGGAAATCCGGGCATTCGCGGCCACTGTCCCTGTCGAAAACAAAGAACAATATATGTGGTTGTGGAAACTGGAAACGGAGCATCAGACTGAAGTAACCCGCCGTAAAGTGCCAGGGGCCCTGCCCCACGATCTCGGCAATCCGGAAGAAGATCCGTTTATTGAGATCAATCAGTATCAGTGGCAAAGTTCAAGCCGCTGGAAAGACCTGAACACCAAGTTTGTTCTGCTGGTGTGGCGTGATTACTTCCTGAGCGGCAAGAATGATACGGAGTTTTTACGGTTTGCTTACCCCGGTGTAAAGCAAGCCATGACCTACATGCGGCAGTTTGATAAACACGGCGACGGTATCATCGAAAATGAGGGATATCCCGATCAAACGTACGATGTGTGGGTCACTCGAGGCGCAAGTGCTTACAGTGGCGGCCTCTATCTTGCGGCGTTGCGCGCCACCGAGGAAATTGCGCGCACCCTTGGGGACGCGGCAACAGCAAAGGAATACAAAGATCTTTTCCAGCGGGCCCAAGCCAGCTACATCAAGAAACTCTGGAATGGAGAATATTTTAATTACGACCTGGACAGCCCTTATCGCACGAACATCATGGCCGACCAGCTGGCGGGCCAATGGTATGCCAATCTTACCGGGCTGGGCGACATTGTTCCTCCGCTGTCGCGCCAATCCGCTTTGCGCAAAGTTTTCAACTTCAACGTAAAGAAATTCTCCAAGGGCGAACTTGGGGCGTTGAATGGGATGAGTGCGGACGGCAGCGTGCTTGATATGAATGAACAGGTGCAGGAAGTCTGGACCGGCACGACTTTTGCCGTTGCCTCCGAGATGATGGCCGAAGGGATGGTGGAGGAAGGATATGCGACGGCAAAAGGCGTCTATCACGGCGTCTATGAAAAATTCGGATATTGGTTTCGAACGCCGGAAGCCTGGGGACTGGACGGACACTACCGCGCCAGCATGTACATGCGTCCGGGAGCGATTTGGTCGATGGAGATTGTGAATGAGGAACGCGCGGATAAAGTTCGCAACAAGACAGCGACCGGGAACTAGAGCTAGACCATTTTCAAAGATGATGCATCAAAGATGATGTAAATGATTGGTGTTCTTGTTGCCGTGTCAGCCCGAACCCGAGCGCAGCGAGTGGTGAGGGATATGCTTCCCGCTGCCGTCTATGATTTGAAAAGCAGCGGAGCCGATTCCTCGCTTCGCTTCAGAATGACACTCTCAGAAAACGAGCATGGTCTGCACCATCAATGAAAATGGTTTGCCCTTTTTAAAAGACTTTTGCCGGCTCAGGCTCGTATCGTGCAGCGACCTCAAGCTTCAAGGTCAGGCACTGCTTTGCTGGGGCCGTAGATTCACGAACAATCAGCTCCGGCTTGATCAGGACCCGCTTGGGAACATTTTGGCCGCTTAACCGGTCCAGTAGGATCTGCGCGGCAATCTCGGCCATCTTTTTAAGCGGCTGGCGAATCGTCGTCAGCCCCGGGTTTTGGTAGGCGGCGCTATTGACATCATCAAAGCCGATCACAGCAACGTCTTCCGGGACGCGAAGCCCATACTCGCGCAAGGCGCGTATAGCTCCAATGGCAGAGAAATCGTTATAGGCCACCAGGGCCGTAAAATCTTTTCTCTTGGCAAGAAATTCCTGCATGCTGGGATATCCAACTTCCGGCGAGAACGTGTCCATTGTCAATTGGATAATTGAGTCTGGCTGTATCTTCATACCGAACTCAGATGCTACCTGTCGCGTTGCTTTCCAGCGGTCGTGGGCGTCAGCGCTGAACCGTTGGCCTTTCATGTATACGATACGTTCGTGTCCAAGCTGCCGGAGATGCTGAAGAGTGAGCTTGGCAGCGTGCTTGTGATCGAGAATTACGTTCGTGAGACCGGGAAATCTTTTATGTCCCGAGATCGCTACCGCGGGCAGGGGGAGAGGGCGATCCAAAACCGTGTCAATCACGATAAAACCTTCCACCGATCTTTCCATGAGCATTCTGGGATACTCTACCAGTAACTCCGGGCGCCGGCGGTGGGTCGCGACAAAGTAAAAATATTTCTTCTCAATCAGGTACTCGCTGATGGCATTGAGCAACAGAGCGCCATATCCTTCGCTGACTTCAGGCGCAAGAATTCCTAAGATCGCGCTACGCCTGTTCCTCAGCGACCGCGCCAGATGGTTGGGCCGATAGTTGAATTTCTTAGCAGCGGCAAATATCCGGTCTTTCGTGTCCTGGGGAATTTCCGTGGCTCGGGGCGTGTCATTCAGCACGACAGAGATTGTCCCTGGCGTTAACTTCAAGTACTGCGACAGAATCTTCAGATTAATGACCGGTGAAGACTTGGTCTTCGCGGCCCTCCTTCGGGGCATCTCGCGTATCTCCTTATAAGTGTTATCCAAGGAACGGGGGCAGTTTTTGGACCGTGCGAATTGGTTACGCTAATATTATCCTGACCCGGTTCATCCGTCCAAACATCTGTTTGACCCCGCTCTGAACCCGAAATGGGACACCCAAAAGGGCACGCCCTAATTTCTTCCGACCCAGCACTTGACATTATGGTCAAGTAAGCAGAGTATCGGTGTCGTTATTTAGTTTATTACCAAATCGATTTGGTAAGCAATAAAACGCTGTTGGTTTTTGCGGGCGCTGTCTTATCCTGGCGGCATTTCTGCTTCGGCAGAAAGTCGGCCGCTGGATCTTCCCGGACGCAGCCCTGTCCCCAGCAGACAGCTATCTCTGCGCCACAAAGCCAGAGATCAAAATTTCCATCATCCGGACCGCACCTTTGCGTAGGGCAGTCCCTATGCGTTTGGCCTTTGTTCGTAAACGTTCTCTGTGCCGCCGGCTGACGGTATGTAGGCAAAACGAAAGTCTGCACGAACTTAGCGATTCCACGTTGAACGATCAGCAATGATCAGTGAGGAGATAAGCGATGACCCGGAAGCCAATCTTGCAATCCCTATGGATCTGCGGAGCGATGATTTGTTTTTGTTTGAGTGGGTTCGCCCAGGCGCCTACCAGTTGCAATGTTACTTATACCGTCAGCAACCAATGGAATGTTGGATTCCAGGTCGGCATCACGATCAGCAATACGGGAACCACTCCGATTTCGAGCTGGCAATTGCAGTGGGCGTTCGCGAACGGGCAAACGATTTCACAGCTCTGGAACGGCAACGTCTCCCAGAGCGGAGTGAATGTGACCGTGAACAGCTTGAGTTACAACGGCACCATCGCACCCGGAGGCAGTTACAAGGACATGGGCTTTGTCGGTAACTGGAGCGGAGCCAACGTCGTCCCGGCATCGTTCAGCATTAATGGGACCCATTGCGGCCCGCCAGGAGGTTCTGGGCCGAGCATTCCTACGAACCTTACGGCGACCGCTATCACCACTACGTCCGCTACGTTGAACTGGACTGCATCGACGGACAGCTCAGCGACGATCACGGGATATGACATTCTCAACGGCGCGACCGTGATTGGCAGCTCGACCACTACGAGTTTTGTTGCCAGCGGACTAACGCCCGCAACAGCGTTCACGCTCTCGGTCCGGGCGAAAGATTCAGCCGGCATGGTCTCCGCGGCAAGCACGGGCGTCACGTTCACTACGCTGTCAACGCTCGATACCACGCCTCCGACAACTCCCACAGCCCTGGGCGTAACCGGAACTACCGGGAGCACAATCTCACTGAAGTGGACTGCCTCCACGGATAACGTGGGCGTGGCTGGGTACAAAATCACAAATGTAACTACTGGGACGGTAGCTGGCACGACTACCACTCCCACTTTCACCGCGACCGGACTGACCGCATCGACCACCTATACCTTCACAGTCACGGCCAATGATGCTGCTGGGAACGTTTCGCCCGCGGCTTCTGTGACCTCAAGCACCGGCGCTGTGAACGTGTACACGCAGCACTTCATCGATCTATGGAATGACATTCACAATCCCGCGAAAGGGTACTTCAGCCCTGAAGGCGTTCCGTATCACTCGGTTGAGACACTGATTGTGGAAGCTCCGGATTACGGGCATGAAACCACTTCGGAGACCTATAGCTACTGGATATGGCTCGAAGCCGAGTGGGGCAACGTGACCGGGAACTGGTCCAACCTGCAAACGGCATGGAACAGCATTGAAGCGCACATGATCCCCACAACGCTGGACCAGCCGACCAACAGTTTCTACAGCGCATCCAAGCCGGCAACATTCGCCCCGGAGTTGGACGATCCCAACCAGTACCCGAGCCCGCTGAATACAAGTGTGACGGCCGGCAGCGATCCACTCGCAGCTGAGTTGAACTCCACGTATGGCACCCCGGCAATGTACGGCATGCATTGGATCATCGACTCGGATAATTTCTACGGCTACGGCTTGCGCGGGGACGGCACAACGCATCCTTCTTACATCAACACCTTCCAGCGCGGGCCGCAGGAATCCGTGTGGGAAACCGTCCCGCAACCTTCTTTTGAAACATTCCGCTGGGGCGGGCCTTCCGGTTACTTGCCGCTCTTCATCCTGGACACCAGCTATGCCAAGCAGTGGCGCTACACCGACGCGCCCGACGCTGATGCCCGGGCCATTCAAGCCATGTATTGGGCAAAAGTATTTGCCGATGCGCAAGGCGGCAATGCGACAGTGAACAGCCTGGTTGGAAAAGCCACCAAGCTTGGCGACTACCTGCGCTATTCAATGTTCGACAAATACTTCAAGACCATGGGCTGCACCAGCCTGAGTTGCCCGGCAGGCAGCGGATACAACTCAGCGCACTATCTGTTGTCGTGGTATTACGCATGGGGTGGCGCCACCGATGCGTCCGCGGGCTGGGCGTGGCGCATCGGTTCCAGCGCCAGCCACTTTGGTTATCAGAACCCGATGGCTGCCTGGGCGTTGTCGAATTTTGCTCCGATGAAGCCAGCATCTCCGAACGGCGCGCGGGATTGGGGCACCAGTCTCCAGCGGCAACTCGAGTTCTATCGCTGGCTGCAATCGGCGGAAGGTGGAATTGCGGGTGGCGCCACCAACAGCTGGCAGGGCCGGTATCTGGCTCCGCCCGCGGGCGATTCAACCTTCTACGGAATGGCTTTCGACTTCGAGCCGGTCTTCCATGATCCGCCGAGCAACCAGTGGTTCGGTTTCCAGGCATGGTCGATGGAGCGCGTGGCTGAGTATTACTTTGTGACCGGTGATGCCAAAGCCAAGCTGATTCTTGATCCATGGATCACTTGGGTCATCAACAACACCGCGTTAAACGCGGACGGCACCTACGCAATTCCGTCTACGCTGAACTGGACCGGACAGCCGTCGATGAACTGGGACGCCACCCACCAGAATTTCACCGCCGGAGATCCAACCTTCAACTCCGCGTTGCACGTCACCATCGTGGACACCACGCAAGACGTCGGCGTGACCGCGGCCGTGGTAAAGGCCCTGAGTTTCTACAGCGCCGGCACCAAGAAATTCGGCACGCAGCATGTAGCGTCGCAAACTCTCGCTAAGGCGCTTCTGGACCGCATGTGGACGCTGTATCGCGACGCGATCGGAGTCTCGTCTCCAGAAATGCGCAAAGACTACAACCGCTTCAACGATCCTGTGTTCATTCCGCCGGCCTTCACCGGAGTGATGCCGAACGGCGATGCCATCAACGGATCTTCAACCTTCCTTAGCATCCGGTCCAAGTACAAGTCTGATCCTGCGTTTGCCAAGGTCCAGACTTATCTCAACACTGGCACTGTACCCACGTTCAATTACCACCGGTTCTGGGCTGAGGTGGACATCGCCTTGGCGAATGCCGAGTACGCGCGTCTGTTTCCCTAAACCATAGATGCGGCCGCAAGGACTGTCCTTGCGGCCTTTGTTCTTGGCTGACCGCAAGAACTCGCCCACTACATCGCCGGAACATCGGGCCTTCATTTTCTGCCGTCGCGCACGGTACGGAAGCGCCCTAAGAAGGGGAATGATCTATGAATAAATCGAAAGCTACGAATGCCAGCGGCCGCGTCCTGATCGACGGCGGCCAGGTTTTGTTCCCACCCGCGACATCTCTGGCAATCCTTGCGCTGCTTTTGTTCACGCTGCTGCCGATACCCGCACTCGCGCAGACCTATACGTGGAACAACGCTGATACCAGCGGTGGCGGCGGCTTTGTTCCCGGAATCATTTTCAATCCCAGCCAACAGAACCTCATCTATGCGCGGACCGATATCGGCGGAGCCTATCGATGGGACGCCATCAACCAACGCTGGATTCCGCTGATGGATTTTGTAAGCTTTGACGACTGGAACACTCTGGGTGTTGAGAGCATCGCGACGGACCCTGTCGATCCCACACGCTTTTATGTAGCGGCCGGCACGTACACCAACTCTTTTACAACTGCCAATGGCGCGATTCTGCGCTCCACCGATCAAGGCAACACGTTTCAGCGTACCAACTTGCCCTTCAAACTCGGCGGCAACATGCCCGGACGCTCGATGGGCGAGCGTCTGGTGGTTGATCCCAACCTGAACAGCACTCTGCTGTTTGGTACGCGCAGCGGCAATGGTTTGTGGAAGAGCACGGACTTCGGTGCTACCTGGAACAAAGTAACCAGCTTCACTGCCGTCGCTACTTATGTAGAGAAGGCTGGCGACATTTATCTCGGTGATACCGACGGAGTCGTGTGGGAAGTCTTTGATCCCCGAAGCAGCACATCGGGCCGCTCCACTCAGACCATCTATGCAGGCATCGCGGACAAAGGGAACAGTATTTTCCGCACTACAGACGGCGGTACAACATGGTCCGCCGTTCCCGGTCAGCCTACCGGCTTTCTGCCGCACCATGGCGTACTTTCTTCTGACGGTTTTTTGTACGTCACTTATAGCAACGGCGCCGGGCCATTTGACGGGACCAGCGGTGACGTGTGGAAGTTCAACACCGCAACCGGTGCGTGGACGCTCATCAGCCCGGTGCCTTCCACAGACACTGCAAATGATTTCTTCGGCTATGGCGGACTCGCCGTTGACGCCCGGCATCCGCAAACTCTCATGATCTCGGCTTTGAACTCATGGTGGCCGGACACCATCTTTTTCCGCAGCACCGACGGTGGAGCCACCTGGACCCGCATCTGGGATTGGACCAGCTTCCCCAGTCGCAGCTTCCGTTATACGCAAGACGTCTCGCTGGCTCCCTGGCTCAATTTTGGCAATACCAACCCGGTTCCACCTGTGCCCGCGGTGAAGTTGGGATGGATGGTCGGCACTGTGGCCATTGATCCATTCAGCTCCGATCACATGCTTTACGGCACCGGCGCAACGCTGTATGGGACGAACAATCTCACCGCCTGGGATGCGGGTAACACCATCAGCATTACGGTACAGGCGCAAGGGATCGAAGAAGCCGCGGTGCTGGATCTAGTCAGTCCGCCGACGAACGCACATCTCTATAGCGCATTGGGTGACATTGGCGGCTTCCGTCACGACGATCTGACAAAATCTCCCGCCGTCATGTATTCGGTCCCCTTTGCCGGGAGTTACACCGGTATCGACTTTGCCGAGCTGACGCCCAACTTCCTCGCCCGAGTGGGCAATGGCAACCCCACAGCCAACCCGCCGGTCAGAAGCTCCGCTTTCACATTTGATGGCGGCAACAACTGGTTCCAGGGAAACAATGATCCCCCGGGACTCGCCACCAACGGCGGCGGCACTATTGCTGCCGCGGCCGACGCCAGCCGCGTAGTGTGGAGTCCCAATGGTTTGGGAGCGTTTGTTTCCACTGACAACGGCAACACCTGGATCACCTCCACGGGTCTACCCTCTGGAAGCCGCGTAGCGTCTGATCGCGTGAATTCCAAAAAGTTTTACGCTTTCGCCAACGGAACATTTTTCGTGAGCACGGACGGTGGTCTTACCTTCACCGCAACCGCAGCCACTGGCTTGCCCGTCTCCGGCGATCCCGTTCGCTTCAAAGCTGTCCCCGGCCATGAAGGAGATATCTGGCTGGCCGGCGGCAGCAACGGAAGCGGCGTCTATGGTCTGTGGCACTCCACCAATAACGGCGCCAGCTTTACCAAGCTGGCTAACGTTGACAAAGCCGATGTCGTCGGTTTCGGCATGCCGGCCCCCGGACAGACCTACGTTGCGCTGTTCGCCAGCGCGCAGGTCGGCGGAGTGCGCGGCATCTTCCGGTCAGACAACGCCGGCGCAACCTGGGTCCGCATCAACGACGATCGGCACCAGTACGCGATTACCAACACTGCTATGACCGGCGATCCTCGCATTTACGGTCGCGTGTACTTCGGCACCAATGGCCGGGGCATTATCTATGGCGACCTCAACGCAGCTCCGCCTGTACCTGACTTTTCCGTGTCTGCCAGCCCGGCCAGTTTGTCGATCAATACCGGGGCCAGCGGAAGCAGCACCGTCACCATTACCAGGGTTGGCGGGTTCGCCGGAGCAGTTACCTGCACCGGTACAGGTTTGCCAATAGGTGTAACCCCAAACTTTAATCCAGCCACCATTCCTGCGGCCGGAAACAGCACGGTGCTCACTCTTGCGGCTTCAGGCACAGCTACTCTCGGCGCTGCGAACGTGACCATCACTTGCACCAGCGGCACGCTCTCACATACAACTGCAATCACGCTCACCGTGAACGCGCCACCAACGCCTGATTTCTCACTCTCGGCCAGCCCGGCGAATGTGACGGTAACTCGGGGAACCACCGCGTCCACCACGATTACGGTGACTCCCAGCGGCGGGTTCACCGGTAGCGTTGCCTTGAGCGCGAGCGGCCTGCCCGCCGGAGTCACGCCCACATTCAGTCCGACATCGACGACCGGAACAAGCACGCTCATGTTCACCGCGTCGGCCACGGCGACCGTCGGAACAGGCACAGTGACCATTACGGGAATGAGCGGAACTCTGTCGCACACCACTTCAATCACTCTCACAGTCGTCGCGCCACCACCTCCTAACTTCACTCTAACGGCAAGCCCCGCAAGCCTGGCAATCAACCAGGGATCGACTGCGAGCAGCACCATCACGGTTGCTCCCACAGGTGGTTTCAACAGCAGCATGGTCTTGAGCGCAACCGGCCTGCCTGCCGGCGTGACCGCGGCGTTCAATCCTGCGTCGACCACCACAACAAGTACGCTCACGTTCACTGCATCAAGCACAGCAACGCTCGGAGCGGCAACGGTGACGGTCACTGGAACCGGAGGCGGAATCACACATACTGCCACCATCGGTCTCACGGTGAACGCTGTGGTGGCTGGAACGGGTGGCGTGACACCGACCACCGTCATCAACGCGAATAGCGCGTTCTTCAACGATCAAGGCGTCAAGCTGAGCAACACGACGGCGATCACCTCGCTCTCGTTGACCATCACGGTGCAGGCCACTCCCGGAGTGACCTTCAGCGGCCAGTACAACACTGTGGGTGGACAGATCGCGCAGAGCCACAGCAGCACGGCAACGGCGATCACGTATCAATTCAATCTGGCCGCCGGACAAACGCTGCCGCCAGGAACAGGCTGGCTGTTTGACGCTCAGATGGGAGGTACCGGAACGGTGCACCCAACCAGCGGAGACACCTTCACCTTGACCTACACCACTGGAGGCTCCGCTTTCACCCAGAGTGGACACTTCTGAACCTCACCGACCCGGCTGCCGTCGGCGTGGTCTGACGGCGGTCGGATCGCCAAGTCATCACGATTGATTGCGACGGACAGAGAGACTTTCGTTGCCAAACTCACACACCGAATAGATCCGAATCTCAAAAAAGAGTGGAGAGTCTTATGCAAACTAAATGGTTACCGAAATCCTTGCTTGCGGGCGTATTCGCGTTTTGTTGCTTAGCAAGCGCCTTGAACGCCTTTGCCCAAACACATGTCAGTAATCCGTTCGTCGGCGCGAAGCAATACACCAACCCCGACTACACCAAAGAGCTCCAGGCTTTAGCAGCAACCACCACGGACCCGGTGCTGAAAGCGCAGCTGAACACGGTAACCACATACTCGACGGGCATCTGGATGGACCGCATCGCCGCGATCGCGGGCAGTTCGGCCACCGGCGGCCGTCTGGGTTTGCAGGAACAACTGGACAACGCTGTCTTAGTCCAGCAAGCCGCCGGCCAGCCAGTCGTGATTCCACTGGTCATCTATGATCTCCCCGACCGCGATTGCGCCGCGCGCGCTTCGAATGGCGAACTGAGCATCGCCGCCAATCCGCCCACGCAGCCACTGGACGGCTTGACGACCTATAACACGCAATACATCGATGTCATCGCCAACATATTGAAGAACCCGAAATACGTTAATCTTCGTTTCGCGTTGATCATCGAGCCGGATTCGCTTCCCAACCTTGTCACCAACACGGGCAAGAGCTTCACCATCGCGAACTGCCAGCTCGCGCAGTCGTCCGGTGTTTACGTGAATGGTATTCGGCACGCGCTCGATGCGTTCCACCCAATTCCCAATGCCTACCTTTATCTTGATATCGGTCACTCAGGCTGGCTAGGGTGGTCGGACAACGCCCAGGCGGCTGTAAATTTCTTTACCCCGGCCATCCAGGGCGCGGCGGCGGGTTTGAACTCGATTGATGGTTTCATCGACAACACGGCGAACTACACGCCGCTGAAGGAACCGTTTTTCGACGCGAACCAGATGTTCAACGGGAACAGGCTGGTCTCGGCCAGCTTCTACGAATTTAACGCCACGGTCGATGAGGCCGGCTACGCAGTCGAACTTCAGACTCTCTTCCGTGCCGCTGGATGGCCTGTCAGCAGCACAAATTTCATCACAGACACGTCACGCAATGGATGGGGCGGCCCGAACCGGCCCGCCGCGGCAAGCACCAGCACCGATCTCAATACCTTCGTAAACGCCAGCAGAATCGACCGCCGCAACCACCGCGGACAATGGTGCAACCAGAGTGGCGCCGGACTGGGTATTCCACCGCTGGCGGCCCCTCCCGATTTCCCCCAGTTCCAGGCTTACGTCTGGATCAAGCCACCGGGAGAGTCTGACGGCACCTACCCCGGCAGCGCCAATCAAGGCGACGCTCTTCACGCCGATCCCAACTGCGATCCGGCCCAGACCAACCCGCTGGCTGGAAACACGGTGACTGGTTCGATCGCGAATTCACCGCCGGCAGGAAACTTCTTTGCCGCCGAACTCATTCAGAACATCCAGAACTCGTTCCCGGTTGTTCCCTCGGATTCGACTCCGACGTTCACCATGTTCGGCAACGGACTGAGTGTGATGCAAGGGGCCAGCGGCACAACCTCCATCACCGTTCTGCCGGTCAATAACTTTGCCGGGACCGTGGGCCTCAGCGTCAGCGGTTTGCCCACCGGCGTAACCGCAACCTTTAATCCCACCACGATCCCCGGCGGTTCCGGCATCAGCATTCTGACAGTCAACGTCGCTGCCAATGCTCCAGTTCCGAGTGCAGCAGTGCCCCTCACCGTGACAGGGACAAGCGGTTCTATTACCAAGACGGCGGTCATCAACCTGACCATCGTTGGGCGGCCTGATTTTTCTGTCACAGCGGTTACTACAGCCGTTACGTTGACGCCAAACTCGAACCCCACGGCCACGGTCAGCGTCGGGTCGTTGTTTGGCTTCACGGGCAGCGTATCCATGTCTGCCGGTAATTTGCCGCAGGGCGTAAGCGCGAACTTCAGCCCGTCGTCGGTCAATGGCAGCGGTACCATCGTGGTGAACTTCAATGGACAGACGAGCACCCCGGTCGGCACCACAAACATCCTGATTACAGGAACCAGCGGCGCGCTGGTGCACAGTGCGACCATTGCGTTCACCGTCACAGGCCCGAACGATTTCTCGCTAACCGCAACCAACGCGAGTGTGGTCCAGGGAGGCACAGGCGCCAGCACGGTTACAGTTCACCCGTCGGGAAACTTCACGGGCAGCGTTTCGCTAAGCGCGAGCGGAGTTCCCACGGGAGTGACGGCAAACTTTAATCCGCAGTCGACTACCGGTGCGAGCACGTTGACGTTTACGGCGTCGGCTACGGCCCCCAGCGGAGTATTCACCGTGACCGTCACTGGTGTAAGCGGTAACCTCACGCACAACACCACTCTCACGCTTATGGTTACAAGTCAGCCGGACTTCACGCTGTCAGCGAATCCACAAAGCGTTTCGGTCACTCAGGGAGGAGCCTCCGCGTCCAGCACCATCGCGGTTACGCCTCTCGGTGGATTTACGGGCGCGGTGACCTTGAGCGTCGGCCCGACACCAGCGGGTGTTACCGCTACTCTTAGCGGCAATGTGATTACGTTTACCGCTTCCAGCACCGCAACAGCCGGCCCGGCGACGGTAACTGTCACCGGAACCAGCGGCACGCTTGTCCGCACCACGCCGATTGCCCTTACCGTGGTCGCGAACACGCCGAACTTCACGCTGTCAGCGAATCCCACAAATGTTTCCATCACGCAGGGAGGACCGGCGGCATCCAGCACGATTACCGTTACTCCCTCGGGTGGATTCACCGGCGCGGTGACCTTGAGTGTTGGCCCGGTTCCAACCGGCGTCAGCACCACGATCAGCGGCAACACCATTTCGTTCACAGCTTCCACTACCGCAACAGCCGGCCCGGCGACGGTAACTGTCACAGGAACGAGTGGCACGCTTGTCCGCACAACGTCAATTACGCTCACCGTGATCAGCAATACGCCGAACTTCTCGCTATCGCCGAGTCCTGCGAGCGTTTCGATCACGCAAGGAGGATCGGCAGGGACCAGCACGATCACCGTTACTCCGTCGGGCGGGTTCACCGGTAGTGTCACGCTGAGTGCGAGCGGATTGCCGGCAGGTGTAACCGCGGCATTCAGTCCGAATCCAACCACGGGAAGCAGTGTTCTGTCCTTGACGGCGTCGAACACCGCAACCACGGGTAATGCGACGGTCACTGTCACTGGAACAAGTGGGACGCTCACGCGCACCACTACGATTGTCCTGACAGTAAATCCGATCGTCAACGGCAACGGCGGCGTCACCGTGAATACGATCATCAATTCGAACAGCCCCTTCTTCAACGACGAAGGCGTCAGGATCACCAACACCGCGGCCATCACGTCGATGTCTCTGACTATCTCAGTCCAGGCGACTCCCGGCGTAACGTTCAGCGGCCAGTACAACACGGTAGGAGGGCAGATCACGCAGAGCCACAGCAGCACGGCATCTGTCATTACCTACCAGTACAACCTCACGTCCGGACAGACGCTGAGTCCAGGGACAAACTACTTGTTTGACGCTCAGATGGGCGGCACCGGGACCGCGCACCCGACTACCGGCGACACCTTCACCGTCACCTACACCACAGGAGGCCAGACGTTCACTCAGACCGGGCATTTCTGAGCGTAGGTACGTTGAGAGCCGGCAATCCGCAGACCATCGGTTGCCGTCGGCCATCCAGGGGCCGATGGTAGCCGATGGTCAGTCCGTGAGACGGACTTCTCTCGGAAAAGATGAAAGGGGAAACTCCAAATGAATCGGAACTGTACAAGAAACACATCCTTATATAAGAGGATGCTCTGGATCTTCTTAAGCTGCTGCCTGCTGTGGACCGCAACTCCCGCCAATGCTCAAGGCACTGGCTACTGGCATACCAGCGGCAACCAGATTCTTGATTCCAACAATCAGCCGGTTCGCATGGCGGGCGTTAACTGGTATGGTTTCGAAACGCCGGACCGCATTATTCACGGCCTGTGGGCGCAGGACTACAAGGTCATCCTGAACACCATCAAGAGCAACGGGTACAACATAATCAGGATTCCGTATTCCAGTGAGATGGTGGAGAGCAACCCGGTGCCCACGAATTTCAGCGTCTTCAATACCGGGCCGATCAACACCGATTTGCAGGGTCTTACGGCGCTACAGATTCTGGATAAGATTGTCAGCTTTGCCGGATCGATTGGGCTGCGCGTGATCCTCGACCATCATCGTTCTGAGGCTGGCAGTTCGGCGGAAGGCAACGGGCTCTGGTTCACCAGCACATTTTCTGACAGTGCGTGGATCAACGACTGGGTTGCCCTGACCAACCGCTATCTGAACAACACTACTGTCATTGGCATGGACCTGCACAATGAACCGCACAATGCTACAAGCGGCGGCGCTTGCTGGGGCTGCGGCAGTACCACCAATGACTGGCGCCTGGCCGCGCAGCGTGCCGGCAATGCGGTTCTCGCCGTTAACCCTCACCTACTGATCTTTGTCGAGGGCACAGATTGTTTTAACGGAGACTGTAACTGGTGGGGTGGAAACCTGGAAGGTGTTTCTCAGTTTCCCGTCACGCTGAATGTTTCCAACCAACTGGTCTATTCAGCGCACGAATACGGTCCATCGCTCGCTCCGCAACCCTGGCTCAATGGAAGCACCACCTCTGCCACCTTACAAAATCATTGGAACACACAGTGGGGCTATATTCACAACAACAACATCGCTCCCGTGTGGGTGGGCGAGTTTGGCACTGGGAACAACGCCAGTGATGTTCAGGGCACGGCCGCTGGTTCGGAAGGCCAGTGGTTCAGCGGTCTGGTCCAATATATTGGCGCCCGTCCGGCGATGAGCTGGACCTACTGGGCGCTGAACGGGGAAGACTCTTTCGCGATCCTTGACAGCAACTATGACTCAGCGCCAGTCAGCGCAGCGAAGCAGCAATTGCTCGCTGGCATTCAATTTCCGCTGGGTGGCTCAGGCAGCTCAACTACCCCAACCATCACTGCGATCAATCCAGCATCGGCACTTCCTGGCGCATCGGTCACCATTACAGGGACAAACTTCGGCGCCCCAGCCAATGCCAACACCGTGACATTCGGATCTGCGGGCGCAACGGTAACCGCTGCAACCGCGACCTCGCTTACGGTCACTGTGCCAAACATTGCTGCGGGCGCAGTGAACGTTGCAGTCTCCGTGGCGGGGAAGACCAGCAATGCGATTGGTTTCACGGTGAATAGTTCGACGTCAACGACCCCAACCATCAGCACGATCAATCCAACATCCGCAGCTGCCGGCGCATCGATCACCATCACAGGAACGAATTTCAGCGCCACGGCAAACGCCAACACCGTTGCATTCGGATCTGCCACCGCTATAGCGACCGCTGCAAGCACAACGTCGCTGACGGCCACAGTTCCTAACATCGCTGCGGGTGCGTTGAACGTAACCGTCTCCGTGGCGGGCAAGACCAGCAATGCAGTTGGCTTCACCGTGAACGCCAGCAATGGCGGCTCCGGCTGCCATATCACCTACGCGATTACCAATTCATGGAGCACCGGGTTCCAGGTGGCTATTACCATCGCCAATACCGGAACAACGCCAATCAATGGCTGGAGTCTGGCGTGGACGTTCCCCGGCAACCAGCAAATTAACAACCTCTGGAACGGAGCTTTGACGCAGACAGGGGCTTCGGTCACCGTAAACAGCCTGAGCTACAACGGCAGCATCCCTGCCGGAGGCAGCTACAAAGATATGGGTTTTGTTGCGAATGGGACAGCAGCGACGCCTGCATCGTTTTCGCTCAACGGAGGTCATTGCCAGTAACTCAGCCGAGGGTTTGCGCAGAGACGGGTTTTCGTCATTGCCCGTCTCTGCCAACCCTTACCTCGTGAACAGCACACTTAATTGCTCAAGGAGAGAACTATGCGCGTTGACATGAAACGTAAGCCGTCGAAGTTCTTGCGCTTCGGTTTCGCCGCAGCTTGTGTTGTGGGTCTGGCGGTCTGCGCACACGCCCAGAATTTTGATGAATGGCGGACCCGAGGCAATCAGATTCTTCATGGATCCGATCCAGTCCGTCTGACCGGAGTCAACTGGTATGGATTTGAAACGACGACCTTCGTCGCCCATGGTCTTTGGGCGCAGGATTACAAATTCATTTTGAACGCCGTCAAGGCGAACGGTTACAACGTGGTCCGCATTCCATTTTCGAATGAGATGGTGGAGACCAACCCCGTGCCGACTGCGCTTAGCTTTACCAACGCCAGCGGCCCCATCAATGCCGATTTGCAAGGTCTGACGTCACTGCAAATTCTGGACAAGATCATTGATCACGCCGGCAAAATCGGTTTGCGTGTGATCCTGGACAATCACCGGTCTGAAGCCGGCAACTCGGCTGAGGCGAATGGCTTGTGGTACACCACTCAGTTTCCGGAGAGCGCATGGCTTCACGATTGGGCAACTTTGGCCCAGCGCTACCGGCACAATCCCGCTGTAATCGGCATGGATCTGCGCAACGAGCCGCACTTTGCCTATGCCGGAGGCGCGTGCTGGACCGGAGATACTTTTCCCAGCAATGGCGGGTGTCCGCAGAGCGATACCGCGCACAACTGGCCCGGTGCAGCCGAGCGTGCCGGAAATCTGGTCCTCTCCATCAACCCGCGTCTGCTGATTTTTGTAGAAGGCACGGACGAGTACAACTTCATCTTTACCTGGTTTGGCGGAAGCCTGAATGGAGTCGCGAACTTTCCCGTGACACTGGATCGGCCTCACAAGCTGGTGTACTCCGCCCACGACTACGGTCCGGATCTGTTTCCACAATCATGGTTCAACGCCAATACCTCCACCGTCAGCCTTTTCACCTTGTGGGACCAGAACTGGGGCTTCATCTCAAACCAGAAACTTGCGCCGCTGTGGCTCGGTGAGTTCGGCACTACCAACGATTCCAACGACGTGGTGAATATCACGCCCGGTGCACAGGGCCAGTGGTTCGCCAGCATGGTGCAATATCTGGGAGTCCATCCCCAGGTCAGCTGGACGTATTGGGCGCTGAATGGCAATGACCGCTACGGTTTACTGGACGGCAACTTCGATGCCACTCCAGCGAACGTGCTCAAGCAGGAACTGCTTTCCGGTATTCAGTCCCAACAGCAGCGAGATGTGGATGACAATGAGGAAGACCACTAACGCGATGCGATCGAACATTTCCAGGGAATGCCGGGACTTTCCGGTCCCGGCATTCTGTTCGCGCAATTGCCGTTTGTGTGACAACGGGCTGTAACTCGAGCCGTGCCGCTGGTACTGCTGTTCTGACCCGGCCCTCCAGCGTTTCTTCCTCCGGGGCCGGAAACATCAACGATGAAAAAGCTGTCGGCTTGCCGCAGAAGAAAGGATCCCTATGAAATCAAGAATCTCAGCCCTTGGTGTTTTCGCTCTGATTGGTGTCCTCGCCTTAACACCTTCTCTGGTCCAGGGCCAGATGCCCGCGCCCACGGGCCAGAGATTGCGCGATCTAGCCGGCAGCTTCCCCATCGGCTTTGCGGCGGAAAGCAACTTTTGGAACCTGCCTGACGCTGCGCAATACCAACAGACGGCTGCCAGCGAGTTCAGCATGCTCACTCCGGGGAACCAGTTGAAATGGGACACTACGGAGCCACAGCAGAATAATTTCAACTTTGCTCCCGGAGACATGAATGGCCTGTTCGCGCAGCAACACAACATGGTATTTCACGGCCACACACTGGTATGGCACAACCAGCTGCCGGGTTGGCTCACAGGCGGTTCCTGGACTGCGGCCTCCTTGACGGCTGTCCTTCAGAACCACGTGGATAAGGTGGTGGCGCACTTCAAAGGAAAGATCGCTTTCTGGGACGTGGTAAATGAAGCATTCAACGATGACGGTACGCGCCGTGCCTCGATGTTCCAAAACATCATCGGCCAAAGCTATATCGAAATCGCTTTCCAGCATGCCCGGGCCGCTGATCCCGCCGCCATACTCGTCTACAACGACTTCAATATTGAGACCATCAATCCCAAGTCCGATGCGGTCTTTGCCATGGTGCAGGACTTTCAGAGAAGAGGGATTCCCATCGACGGCATTGGTTTGCAGACGCACCTCACCGCCGGCGGACTGGACTACAACAGCCTGGCGGCCAACATGCAGCGCTTCGCCAATCTGGGATTGAAAATCTATATCTCCGAACTGGATGTGCGAGAGACCGTTCCCGCAAGCATGCCCGCGCTTCAAAGCCAGGCCACGGTTTATCAGAACGTGCTCGACCGCTGCCTGCTGCAACCCGCATGCAAAGGTTTCACGATTTGGGGATTTACCGACAAGTATTCGTGGATCCCCGGGACCTTCCCTGGCTTCGGCGCGGCTCTACCTTTCGATCAGAACTATGTTGCCAAGCCGGCCTACTTTGCTTTACAAACCCGATTGGCGGCTCTCAACCCAGGAACGCCAACGGTAAGCATCAGCGCGCCAGCCAACAATGCGACATTTGTTGCTCCCGCCAACATCACGATCAATGCCATAGCCACCGTGAGCACGGGAACCATTACCCGCGTCGATTTCCTGCGCAACGGGGTCGTGGTTGGAAGTGATACGGCCAGTCCTTTCAGCTTTTCAATGACCAACGTGCCTGCTGGCACCTACTCGCTTACCGCGCAGGCGGTGAGCAGTGGCGGAGCGACTGCGACCTCAGCTCCGGTAACCGCGGTCGTCGGCACTACCGCGGCAGCCTGCAAGATCACTTACACAGTGGTCAACCAGTGGAACACCGGCTTCCAGGCAGACGTGAAGATCACCAATCTTGGGCCTGCGATCAGCGGGTGGACCCTCGCCTGGACATTCCTGAACGGGCAAACGATCACGCAACTGTGGAATGGGCCGTTCACCCAGACTGGTGCAAGCGTCGTGACGCATGACGCTGGATGGAACGCGAATCTCGCACCCGGTGGCACAGCGGATGTTGGGTTCACCGCCAACTGGAGCGGAACGAATGCCGCGCCCACGGCGTTTACCCTCAACGGTGCTGCTTGCAATGTGGGGCCGTGAGGTATTGCCGGTTTAGTTTTTCAGTAGAGCTTGTTTCAGAAATATGGTTCATAACTGGGCCTGACTTCGGTCGGGATCGTTTGGAGCAATAAAATCGCGGGCTTTAGCGGCGGACCAGAGCTTCCAGCTGAAACCAACAAAAAGGTATACACCAACATTGGAAATGCCTTATTAGCCCCTGCTTCAAGTCGGCATCGGGCCGCGGGCTTTTGAAACGATCTCTGGAAGACGAACACCCCTCCCAGCCCGGAGCAAATGGGAGGTGCTCCATCATGGTCTGCGTAATCAAGGAGTGGTCAATCATGCAACGACTTTTCTTTGTTCTGACAATCTCGTTTTTTTGTCTGCTGTCGATGGTTCCATCAGCTGCGCAAAGTTGTAGTGTGAGTTACAGCATCACCAATAGCTGGACCGGAGGTTTTCAGGCCGGCATCAATATCACGAACACCAGTGCGACGGTGATCAACAGTTGGACGCTGCAATGGTCGTTTAACGGCAACGAGCAAATCAGCAACGGATGGAACGGCACTTTTGGCCAAAACCGCCAGACGGTGACAGTGACCAACGCCAGCTACAACAACGTGATTCCCGCAGGTGGGAGCGTTTCAGGAATAGGATTCACCGCCAACTCCTCTGCAACGAGCGCTGTGCCTGGCTCATTTACTGTCAACGGCGTGCAATGTGCCGGCGGAGTGCTCCCCGCGCCGACCGCGTTGTCCGCCGTCGCGACGACAATTTTGTCCGCGGTCCTGTCATGGACGGCGTCCCCCGCGAGCGGAATTACCTACAACATCTATCGTTCTACGACGGCGGGCTTCGCACCTTCCCCGAGTACGCGCATCGCTTCCAGCGTGGCGGCGACGAGCTTTGCTGACAACACTCTGGCTGCGTCGACTACCTACTTTTACCTGGTAACCGCCGCCAACAGCATCAGCGAATCGTCGCCCTCCAATCAGGCTTCGGCCGCTACTCTTTTGCGGATTACCTCTGTCACGCCGTCGGCAGGCGTGCCCGGAAGCCTGGTGACGATCACCGGCTCGCTGTTTGGCGGTTCGCAAGGACAGAGTGTCGTGGATTTCGGTACCGCGCCGGCAGCGGTAACATCCTGGTCCGCTAATTCAGTTGTGGTCGCGGTGCCCAACCTGGCTGTAGCGACGGTCAATCTCAGCGTTATCGTTAATGGCGCGTCCAGTAACGCGTTGGCATTCTCGGTAACCAACACTCCTCCTCCGCCCACTCTCACCGGGAACGCGACGCACTTCGACGCATTGGGAAGCCCCTATGGCGGCTGCGGGCTGCCGCAGTCTGCGCTTGATTCGCAGAACTTTGTTGCTTTGAACGTCCAGAACACTCCTGGCGATTACACGACCTCTCTCTCGCGCCCGATTCCCACGCAGTTCGCCGGAAAGATCGGCTTGTTCAACAACGGCCTGAATTGCGGACGCTGGGTACGGGTCACGATGGGCGATTTCTGCACCGGCACCAACGATGGCGCGCCCGGCAAAGGTTTTTGCTACGGCACGGGCGGCCTGATCGCCGACCAGTTTAATGGCGCCATGCTGGACATGGTTGTTGCGGACAGCTGCCAGGACGGAAACGGCTGGTGTCGCGATGATCCCAATCATCTTGATTTGGCCACGGCCTCGATTAATCAATTCATCCTCAACGGACAGCCCGTTGCCACGCTGCTGCCCAACCATTGGAATAACCGGCAGATCAGCTGGCAATTCATTCCCGCGCCCAACTACGCCGGAGACATCAAGATCGCGTTCATTCAGGGAGCGAATATTTTCTGGTCAGCGATCTCGATTACCCATCTGCAAAATGGGATTCACGGAGTAGACTACTTCGCGAATGGGGCCTGGGTGGCAGCCAAGATGAATAGTGACATGGGCCAGTCTTACATTATCGCGCCCACCGCAACCAACGGGAGCAGCTACCAGATTCGCGTCCACGACGCTTCGGACCAGCTCATCAATAACGGCCGCGTTTACCTGTTCTCATTTCCTGCAAGCTGTGGCCAGCAGTGTGGACCGCCGTTCAATCAGGTGACGTATACGGTGCAATGAAGATACCTGTCTTTTGCGGATGGGTTGCATTCTATATTCCGCAAATTTGCAGAATACATGTCTGGGAGGCCCATCGTTAGGCGAAAATGGATCTGGTGATTTCGACTCGGCTTGACCGTGCTTCAGCATGCCCGGCTACTTCCGGCTCCCGGATGTTTACTACCGTTGTATCTACAGCATTTGTGCTCACTGGGGTAGTCACTACATTTCTTGGTCCGATACTCCCAGTCCTGGCTTCGCGCTGGGGACTTCCAGATTCGCGATCAGGTTATTTTTTTACAGCACAGTTCCTGGGTTCCATGCTGGGTGTGGGCGTAAGTAGTTTCTTGTTGCCGCGCAGCGGGTTTCGCTTCAGTCTTGGGCTGGCTTACCTGCTGATGGCGGCCGGCGTGAGTGGACTAATCTTGCCAGATTGGAAATCCGCGCTGCTTGGCACGTTCGCTTTTGGTCTTGGGCTTGGGATCGCCATTCCGGTAAGTAACCTCCTGATTTCAGGGTTGAATCAGGACCGCCGCTCCTCAGCGCTAAGCATCCTGAATTTTTGCTGGGGATTAGGGGCTGTGGCAGCGCCTGTAGCGCTGGCAATGGCGGAGCATCGGAACCATGTACAGGCTTTTGTCAACGTGCTGGCTGGGCTCTTGCTGCTGTCCACGGTCAGCCTGGTATTTGTGCCGAAACGAGAATTGCCAAACGGCGAAACGCCGGCTGCCATCTCCAGACAAGAGATTTTCAACTGGCCCTTTGCAGCGATCATGGGAGGAATGTTTTTTCTCTATGTTGCGGTCGAGTCTTCCGTGGGTGGATGGATTGCAACGCTCATGGCACGAGCGCCGGTCGACGGCCATACCTGGCTTCCTGCGCCGTCGCTTTTTTGGGGAGGTCTGCTCACCGGCCGTGGCATTGCTCCGCTTGTGCTTAGGAGGGTCCGCGAACGCAGTGCTGCGTTGGCCAGCCTGATGATTGCCTGTGCAGCTATATGTCTTTTAGTGTTCGCGTCTGGGCGGCAATGGATAGCAATCGGTGCGGTTGTTACCGGCTTTGGACTGGCGGTAGTTTTTCCTATCACCATTAGTCTGTTGTCTTGCTTTCATGGGATGGAAAAACGGGTTGCAGGCCCCATGTTTGCGTTGGCCGGACTCGGTGGAGCAGTGATGCCTTGGCTGGTCGGCGTGATTTCAACCCGGTTCGGATCTCTGCAAATCGGCCTGTTGCCGCCTCTTTTTGCTGCGGCCTTGCTGCTGTGGTTGCATGCAATTGGGAACCACGGTGGAAAGCTGTCCGCCCAGCCGTAAATCAGCAACCCATTCAGACTTCTAGCAATCGTAGTTTCATCAGAGATTTTTCTCCGCCACGCTCTCAATCCGGGTGTCCGACAGCGGTCTGCTTTGGGTCAGATTGAAATCACTCACGTTTCTCAACGCGAACGTGGAGGCATCCGGCGCGTGCTGCACCTTCACGCGGAAAAAGTCTGCGCTCTTCACGTCCTGCAATACAAATGCCGGACGCGCGTCTTCTTTCATATAGACAATTTCAACGTTGCTCAACTGTATGTTCTTTGTGTGACGGATGAAAAAAACGTGGCTGGGTAGAGCGGGACCGAACATGGTTGGCTCCGGATATTTGTCTTCGTTCTCTGGCGGTTGAATGATGGCACTGTCTTTGCCGCCGCCGCCCTGATGCTGAATGTAAATATCGCTCAGCCGGAGGTCTTCAATTTCATGTCCGGGAATTCCGCTGATGATGGAGCCCAGACCAGAAGCCGCATTCGAACACATGATGTTGCTGATCATGACCCGCCGCAGCACGCCGACCGGGACGCCCGCTGGTCCGCGCATACGGCTGCCCAGCCGCAGGAAGATGGGCGAGTTGCTGATGTCACGCATGGTGATGTTGTTGATGGTCACGTCTTCCAGAATTCCGCCGTCTACGGTTTCCAGGGCCAGCCCGCGGCAGAATTCAAACACGCAGTTTGAAACGGTAACGTTCTTGAAGCCGCCGTTCGATTCCGTACCGAATTTGATCCGTCCGGTAGGGCTGAAATTCGGGCGCGGCAACGTGCGATCGTAGGTCCCGTCCAGCAGCGTCCCTTCTTTGAAACCGCTGACGAAGCAATTGGTGATGGTTACGTTCTCCGTCGCCCGCGCATAGCCCAGGCCGAAACAGCTTTTCAGGCAAATTCCATCGTCATAAGGCGAGTTCACGCTGCAATTGGAGACACGCACGTTGCGGCAGCAGTCAATGTCTATGCCATCACGGTTGGTATCGATGGTGAGATTGTCGATGGTGAAATTGTCGACGCCAAGCGCCAGAATGCCAAAGTGCCCGCCGTGCAAAATCGTGAAATCGCGCAGCGTGACATTGCGGCAGTTCCTCAGCGAGATGGCTTTGTTCCCGACGCCGGGATTTTCCGCCTTCGGCGTATCCGTTCCGCTGCCGCGGCTTAGACCTTTGCCCCAAATCATTCCCGGCCCAAGAATGGAAACATTCTCCACTCCCTCGCCCCAGATCAGGCTGTTGTGCCAATGGCTATGACCGTAGTCCTGGTATTTATCAAACTCAAAAGGCTCGGCTGGGTCATATTGGCCGGCCGGGCCTGACTCCGCAGCCAGGATCGTGGCGCCGGGGTCAAGATACAATGCAATCTTGCTTTTCAGGTGAATTGAGAAACATGCATACGTTCCTGCGGGAAAACGGACAACGCCGCCTCCAGCAGCCGCAGCGGCGTCAATCGCCTTGTTGACCGCGGGCGTATCAATCGTGCTGCCGTCGCCTTTGGCGCCAAAAGACCGCACGTCATACAGCGTGCTGGGCCCGCCCGTTTTTGCGGAATGCGGACCACCGCCTGCTTGCTCATTCGTCAGCACGGAAGCCTTGGCCAACGATGCTGTGCCCAGGGCTGTACCCGCCAGTCCAGCGCCCGTGAGTTGCAGAAAATTTCTACGCGAATTCTTTGTCATCGACATCAGGTATCTCCTATGGAGTATTTGTACTGGCTGCTCGCCGCCAACGTGCGTTTACCAATCGTGCATGGTTCTATCAAGCTTGCGATTCACCGGAAGATAGGCCCGCCGGTAGGGAAACTGCGCGGCCAGGGTTTCATCGATATCAACTCCCAGTCCAGGCTTGTCTCCGGGGTGCATCCATCCATCTTTAAAGTAATAGGAGTGAGGGAAAACTTTGTCGGTTTCCGGAGTGTGGCGCATGTACTCCTGGATGCCGAAGTTATGCACGCTCAGGTCAAAATGGAGCGCTGCCGCCATGCAGACCGGGCTCAGGTCTGTGGCGCCATGAGAGCCTGTGCGCACCTGGTAAAGCTCCGCCAGAGCGGCAATCTTTTTGAGGTGAGTAATGCCTCCGGCGTGCACCACCGTGGTGCGGATGTAGTCGATGAGCTGCTCCTGAATTAACTGCCGGCAGTCAAAGATTGAGTTGAAGACTTCGCCCACGGCCAGCGGCGTGGTGGTGTGCTGGCGAATCAAGCGAAAACTTTCTTGCAGTTCCCCCGGCGTGGCGTCTTCCAGCCAGAACAGATGATAAGGCTCCAGCGCTTTGCCCAGACGCGCCGCTTCAATCGGCGTAAGCCGGTGATGAGCGTCATGCAGTAGATGAATTGCAGAGCCAAATTCTTTGCGCAGCTTGGCAAAAAGCTGCGGGGTGAAGTTCAGGTAGTGCTCCGTGGACCATGCGTTCTCCGGGGGAGCATCTTTTTCCGCCGGCTCGTAATACATGTCGCCGCGGCCTACTCCGTAAGTACTCTTCATGCCGGGAACGCCGGACTGTGCGCGAATCGCTTTGTACCCCATCTTGATATATTTGCCCACGGCTTCCACCGCTGAATCCAGCTCTGCGCCGCTGGCGTGGCCATAAACCATCACGCCGTCGCGAGAAGCGCCGCCCAGCAACTGATAGAGGGGGATGTTGAGATTCTTCGCTTTGATGTCCCAAAGCGCTGTATCGACGGCGGAGATCGCGCTCATGGTGACCGGTCCGCGGCGCCAATACGCTCCTTTATATAGGTACTGCCACGTGTCCTCGATTTTGCTGGCATTGCGGCCGATCAGCAAAGGGACAACGTGGTCGGTCAGGTAACTGGCCACTGCCATCTCCCTGCCGTTGAGAGTGGCGTCGCCCAGGCCGGTAATCCCGTCCTCAGTCGTGAGTTTCAAGGTGACGAAATTTCTTCCCGGACTGCAAACAATCACTTTGGCGTCGGTGATTTTCAATAGCTGCTCCGTTTGCGATGGCGTTGGGTTGATTTTAGGCCGATGCTGCCATGGTACTCGCAGCTGGCAGATCAGCCGTTGGGTGCGGCTTGTATCCTGAAACCGCGAAATACAGAACATAGGCATAGCAGATCAGCGGCACAATGAATGCTTTTTGAATATTGCTGACATCGGATATGTAACCCATGATGATTGGAAAGATTGCCCCACCGATAATCGCCATCACCAGGAATGACGATCCCAGCTTGGTGAGCGGGCCAAGGTTCTTGATGCTCAGTGCAAAAATCGTTGGGAACATGATCGAGTGAAAGAAGCCGATCGCCACCACCGCCCACACAGCGACCGTCCCAGTCATGGTGATTGCGATGACCCCGCAAATCGCCGCGCCGCCGGCAAACAAAGCAAGCAGTTTTGTTGCTGGAATTTTTTGCATGATAAGAGAACCCAGTATCCTGCCGATCATGAATCCCAGGAGATGCTGGCCTAGATAATCAGAACCCTCCCGTGGAGATAAGCCCAGGGAATGTTGCGAGAACCGGATCACAAAGCTGGTCACGCCTACCTGAGCGCCCACGTAGAAAAACTGTGCCAGCGTTCCCAAGACTAAATGCCGCTGGCGAAGCGCTTGCCGCAACCCGTCCTTGGGTGGTGGTTCCTTCGCTTCCGCCGATCTTTCGCGGACATCGGGCAGGTGAGAGAAATGAATGAGCGCAGCCACCAAGAGAAGCAGTCCCGTGATCACCAGATAAGGGATTCTGACGGTGCTTGCTTCGCCCAGCTGGAAAGCCCGGAACTCCGCCGGAGACATGGCCTTGATCTGCGTCGCAGAGTAGGCAACCGCCGTCAGGATAAAGAGTTTTCCGATCCTCGGCGTGACCCAGGCGCCGAAGCCATTGAAGGACTGCGCCAGGTTCAGTCGCCGCTCAGAGCTTTCCGGCGGGCCGAGTACCGTGATGTAAGGGTTCGCAGCCACTTCCAGAAATGACTGCCCGCACGCCATGATAAAAAGCGCCGCCAGAAAGACCCAGTATTTAAGCACGTAAGCCGCCGGAATAAAGAGAAAAGCCCCGGTCGCGCACAACACCAGGCCGAACACGATGCCGTTCTTGTAGCCCACGCGCTCCATCAGCCTTCCCGCCGGGAATGCCGCCAGGAAGTAGCCGCCGAAAAATGCCGTCTGGATCAGAGATGACTGGAGGTCCGTCAGTTGAAACGCATTCTTCAGATGCGGAATAAGCACATCATTCAGGTTCACACCCAGGGCCCACAGGAAAAACAGGCTGGTGATCAGGATGAAAGGCTTGATATATCGACGCTCAGTCAATGGAACGGATTGTTCGTTCATAGGGGGTCTCTAGGCCAAAGGTCCTTTAGATCAAAAGATCAAAAAGTTTTAGGTCAAAGCGCGATCCAGATGCGTGTAGCCTCCATCCACAAAAATGTGCTGCCCGGTGATGTGCCCGGCTTTTGCGGAGAGCAGAAAAACCGCCATCGACGCGATCTCTTCCGGCTGGGTCATTCTCTGTCCGAGCGGAATTTTTGCAACAATCTTCTTCAGCTTTTCTTCCGGATTGGGAAATGAGCTTAGCCACTGGCGATACAGCGGCGTCATGACTTCCGCCGGGACAATCGCGTTCACCCTGATCCCGTAGGGTAGAAGTTCGACCGCCCATTCGCGTGTAAGCCCCAGCACCGCCCCCTTGGCCGACGCGTAGCCGGAGGTCCCGCCTTGTCCGGTAATGGCTGTTTTGGAGCCTATATTAACGATGGCTCCCTGAGATTTTTTCAGGTGCGGCAAAGCAAAGTGCGCCATATCGTAGTAGTGGAGCAGATTCCGTTTCAACGATGCCACATATTCGTCAGGACTGCCGTGCTCCAGTCCAACGCGATCATTCACGCCGGCATTGTTGACCAACCCGTCAATGCGGCCGTATTTTTCCGCCGCGGCTTCCACCGCGCGGCGGCAGCTATCCGTTTGCGATAACTCCGCGCTAATCCATGTAGCGCCGGCGCCGGCCAATTCCTGCTCTATTTTCCTTCCTGCTTCTTCGTCGCGATCGATCACCACCGGGATTGCGCCTTCCTCGGCTACGGCGCGCGTGATGGCTTCGCCGATCCCTTTTGCTCCTCCGGTAATCAGAATGACTTTATCGTTAAGTTGCAATTGCATGGCGCAAAGCCCTCTGTCCGTAAAAGTGTGCGGCGTTTGATCCGAAGACTTTTTCTATATCACGGAGCGGCATATTACGCATATAACTCGCGACCAGTTCGAGAACCTGTTGATATTCGGCGGCCAGGAGACAGACAGGCCAGTCAGAACCGAACATCAGCCTGTCCGCTCCAAACGCTTCAAATACTGCATCCAGATAAGGCCGGAAATCGCCGGCGGTCCATTGCTTCCAATCGGCTTCCGTAACCAGACCGGAAATCTTGCAGTAGACGTTGGGGTTTTGAGCAAGTGCGCGTAAATCGCGCGACCACGGATGGAGCGTCTTGTCTTGAATAGATGGTTTTGCGATATGGTCAATCACAAAAAATTGATTAGGACATTGCAATACCAATTCGATTGCTGCCGGAAGTTGCCGGGCATAAATAAGGATGTCATAGGTAAGCCCGAATTTTTCCAGGAGCTTGATGCCCCGCAGAAATGCCGGCCGCAGCATGAAACGATCATCCGCCTCCGCCTGCACGATATGGCGAAATCCACACAACTTTGGATATTGAGAAAAAAACTCAAGGCGCTCGGACACATTGTCGGCGCACAAGTCCACCCAACCGACAACTCCGTGAATCACGTTGTAGCGGCCTGCCAGCTCCAGCAGAAAATTCGTCTCCGTTTCTGACTGGTCGGCTTGCACAGCAATACAGCCCTGCATGTTGTTCGCCGCCAGCTCCGGCATGAGTTGTACGGGAAGGAAGTCCTTTTTCAGGACGGCCATTTCGTCGGTGATCCAGCCGTCGCGGGCCGGATTGTATTGCCAGAAATGCTGGTGCGCATCGATTCTCATGCCAAGGTAACGCTCCGTTTACCGGAGGTTCATGAAGCCTCCGTCGATTGGGTAGTCTATGCCGGTGATGAAGCCCGCTTGTGCAGAACATAGGAAGAGCGCCAGCGCAGCAACTTCGCCAGGTTGCCCCATGCGCCCGATGGGCTGCGATTGGTTGAGCTTTTCCATTATTTCTTTCTCCCTGCCGGAATAGTTCTTTTGCACAAAGCCATCAACAAACGGAGTGTGTATACGGGCCGGTGAGATGCAGTTACAGCGAATGTTATAGGCAAGATAATCGCGGGCCACGGAAAGAGTCATGGAAAGCACGGCGCCTTTGCTCATGGAATAAGCAAAACGGTCGGGAAGCCCCGCGGAGCTGGCAATGGAGGCCAGATTCAAGATCACTCCACGACGATTCGCTTTCATGGGCTCAATGCATGCGCGCATGCAGTTGTATGTGCCTTTCACGTTGACTCGATAAACCCTGTCGAATTCTTCCTCACTGGTGCTCTCCAGTGTTCCCACGTGGGAGATACCGGCGCTGTTCACCAGAATATCGATTGGAGCTTCCGCCGCAATCTGGCGGAAAATATTTTCTACGTCCTCACGGACTGAGACATCGCAAAGTTGCGCCTTGGCTGAGCCGTGAGAGCTGCGGATATTCGCGGCCACGGTTTCGGCCCCGCTCCCGTTAGAATCCAGAATGCGGACGCAAGCCCCGCAAGAGGCAAACATCTCCGCTACGGCTTGACCAATGCCGCTTGCGCCGCCGGTCACTACAGCCACGTGCCCGTCGAGCCTGAACATTCCGTTCTTGCCGTTGGATGCGATCAGAGGGAGACTCCGCGCTTCCAGGGAATAAAATCGTCCTGTGACAAGGTTTCAGCTTTTGTTTTGACCTCACCACTGGTAATCCTGGTGACCAACTCCAGAATTTCCTCGCCTGTCTCTTCAACGGTTTTTTCGCCGGAGATGATCGGGCCGGCGTCAAGGTCAATGATGTCCGCCATGCGTTGCGCCAAGTCCGAGTTGGTGGAAATCTTGGCTACCGGTGCAATGGGATTTCCCGTCGGCGTGCCTAAGCCGGTGGTGAAGAGCACAACGTTCGCTCCGGATCCAACTTGCGCCGTCACGGATTCCACATCATTGCCCGGAGTACACAAGAGGTTCAATCCTGGTGCGCTGGCATATTCAGGAAAATCCAGCACGGCGGCAACGGGTGATGTGCCGCCTTTTTTCGCGGCGCCGGCGGATTTCATGGCGTCGGTGATCAGCCCGTCGCGAATGTTTCCTGGAGAAGGATTCATATCAAAACCGGAGCCTACCGCTTGCGCTCTGGCGTTGTAGTCCCGCATCAGGCGCAAAAAGCGGTCCGCAATTTCTGGACGCACGCAACGATTTACCAGTTCCTGTTCCACTCCGCACAATTCCGGAAACTCTGACAGGATTGTCCGGCCACCCAGTGCGGCCATCATGTCGGCGAGATGGCCGATGGCGGGATTAGCGGAGATTCCTGAGAACCCATCCGAACCGCCGCACTTTAGTCCAACCGTAAGTTTGGAAACTGGCGCAGGCTCGCGTTTGCATTTGTCAGCTTCCACCATACCGAGGAACGTTTCCTGAATGGCCTGCGAAATCATGCCAAACTCTGACCGGCTCTGTTGCTGTTCAATTACGATGAGCGGTTTATTGAATGCCGGGTTGCGCTTGAGAATCTCCGCGCGCAACAACTCGACCTGTGCGTTCTGGCAGCCGAGGCTCAGAATGGTTGCTCCGGCAACATTGGGGTGGTGGATGTATCCAGCTAGGAGGCCAACCAGTCCTCCCGCGTCTTGCCGTGTGCCGCCGCAGCCGCCTTCATGAGTAAGGAACTTAATTCCGTCAACGTTGCTGAAAACTCTGCGCCCCGGATGGACCGTTGCCGTGCGCTCGCTTCCAGGCTGGCTGGCTCCCTGGAGTTTTCCTCCTTTATAGAGCCCGACGAGCGTGGCCACCTGGCCGCGGTAGACCGGCGGTGGCGCATACCCCAGCTCTTCTTCAAATGCCTGCTTAAGCACCGCGACATTCCGGTTTTCACAGAACACCAGTGGAATAACCAGCCAATGGTTCCGCGTTCCCACCTGGCCGTCGCTACGGTGATAGCCAAGAAACGTGCGTTGCCGCCAACGGGAAACGTCTGGAGCAGTCCACTCGTAGGACCCGAATTTGCCCTCCACCTCCGCCGCAAAGTGGCGCACGTTTTTGGTGGTAATCAGCGTGCCTTGCCGCAGCGGCTCAACCGCCCGCCCAATCGAAATGCCATACATAATGATGGGACCGCCTGCCCCCAGGTCAGCGGTTACAAACTTGTGTTTCGCCGGCACATCTGCAAGCAGTGAAAACGTCTTGCCGGATGCGGTGACTTCTTCTCCATTTTTCAAGCCAGTCAGCGCGACCAGCACGTTGTCCTTTGGATGTACTTGCAGGACTTTGTCCCGCGCCCCGCGTTGAGCCGAAGGCGATAATGGTTTCCCGATAACGTCCACAGACACCTCTTCTGTAAATGATGATTCTATCGCGAAGAGGGGGACGTGTTTCATATATTAAAACCGCATTTTCATATTTTGCGATGGTATAGTGTCACGGGTGAAATCACGTGTCAATCAAGAGTGAAAGCTCGGAGAGGGCAGGGGTGTACCCTGGTTTCATAAGGTAAAATGCAATGGACCACCCACCGCCATCCAGGGTACAGCCCATGCCCCGAGCGCGTCGCAGAAAAGCCGCGCCTGTTGGCGTTGTCGCAAAAGTCCTAAAGATTCTGGAGGCGATCCACAACAACCCTGCCGGGTTGCATCTCAAGCAAATCACCAAAGAGACTGGCATCAACAAGAGCACGGCCTATCGTTTTCTGGCGCACCTGCAATCGGAAGGCTACCTTTTCCGCGATAGTGTGGGCGCTTATTTCATTGGCCCAAAGCTCGCGCGCATGGGTTCGGCAACAAATTTTGAGGAGAGCCTGCGCAGGATGAGCCGTCCCGTATTGCAAAAATTTTGGAACGCCACCGGTGAAACGGTCAACCTGGCGGTACTGGATGGCCAACACATCCTGTATCTAGATGTAATTGAGAGTTCCCACACGTTTCGTTTCGCCTCGGAAGTTGGGGCGCGCCGTCCGCTGCACTGCACGGCGCTTGGAAAAGCGATCATGTCTCAACTGCCCATCGAGGACGCTTACGAACTGCTGGCTTCTCTCACTCTGGAGCGACAAACGCTCAGGACCCTGGTCCAGCCGGTCAAGCTCAAGAAGGAACTGGCGAAAACACGCGCTCAGGGCTATGCCTTGGATGATGAAGAGGCGGTCCTGGGAGCCCGGTGCATCGCGGCCCCTATTTTCGATGCGAGCGCAAAAGTGGTTGGCGGCGTGAGTGTAAGCGGTCCGCTCACCCGAATCACGGCAGAAAAAGTTCTGCTTTTTGCCGATATGGCAAAGGCAGCGGCCTACTCCATCTCTCGCCGGCTCGGTTATCAAAAGCCGTAAGATGTCCGCAGCGAAACCGCGGTCTCTAGCAGGCTGCACAACTCAAACGCAAACAAGTTGTAGGCTCGTTTGTGCCAAAGCCGGTACAGCAAATATTTTTTGCAGCCTGCTAGTGGACCTTTTGTTAGTCCACAACCTGGTCTCGTGCCGCTGGAGGAACAAAGTAAGATGCGACGAAGGTCAGCACGGTTGTGATTGCTGCCGCCACCTCCCCAGGAATTACCACAACAGACTTGAGGGCCCAGATAATGATTGTGGTGAGCGAGCCTGCCAGGATACCTACGGTCACCTTTTGGCTGGGCACACTGGTTTGCATTCTTGGCATAAAACGCCTCCTTACCTCTAAATGGATTTTGACAACGTGCTCTTCTCTGCGCTGAGTTGTGGAGAGCGTAAGGCTGCTCGATCACAGTCTGTGTTCGCCTAGAAATTCACTTTTGTAAGAGTGAAAGTTTCCGGCGAACCGTTTCATGAATTTTCCCAGAAAAGGACATCGCTTTACCCTTGGGCCGTTGAAACGCGGTCACTTGGTCGCCAAACAAGCCGGCAATCGCATCCGGATAGTGTGCGGACTGTAAAAAAATAGCCGCCGGTCGTCCTAGCCCTGTTGTCCCCGGCTTTGTGGCCCAATTCCCCTTAAATCGGGCCTCACATGCTGGTAAACTTATGGACGCTGGGAGTAAGATTTGTTCGGGATTTTTTTAGCATGGGGGCAGTACGATGCCACAGCCTTTAGTAGCGTCCGTCACGATTGATGGCAACAAATTCCACGCCCTCTCGGCAAGCGTTTCGTTCTCAACTACAAGCGACCGTGTTGGTATGCCGATGATGGGCACTTTTGTCCCTTCGATCGAAATATGTGTTGATCTCGATAAAGGGAATATGCCGTTTGACTTGTTGCAGAAGCTGTTTGATCTGGCCAAACTTGTCACCAAAGACAAAATAAAAGACATTAAAATTGAGTTCTGGCAGGATGATAGCGCGCAGGACGTGGTTTGCGCTTATACCCTGAAAGGGTGGATCAGCCACTGGCATACCAGCAGCGGAAATGGCGGAAATCACGTTCTGATGATGAGCATTCAACCGGCGCTGGACCAGAATAATTTTTCCGACCTTGCTATCAGCAATTGAGGTGGCCACCCCAGACGGCTCTGGAGAAGGCAGCGGTGGCTACAGCTTGATGCTGTCACGGCGGGCGCTAAGGCTGCGTGTTTGCGGAAGGACACGAACTAAAATCACCGAAACGGAAGGAAGTCATCGAAATTCGGGATACCGTGCAGGTACCTCTCGATGCGGTCCCTTGCGTACTTTGCCCTTTCTATTCCCTCTCTTGCCGCTTCAAAAAGGGAGAGCGCCGTATCAAAGTCACGTCTAATCTCGCGAGCAATACGATACGCACTGCTAACGTCGTCTTTGATCTGATTTTCCCACTCCATCATCAGAGAGATCGCCTTCTTGGTTAATCCGTATCTCGAGTCCAAGTAGGCCAAGGTCCATCCAACCGCGAATGTTGTGCCTACGATAACAACGAATGTGAGCACAATGGGAGCGCCAAGTGTGGTCAGGACCACACCAGCTGCGGCCCCAATCGCAGTGGAGATCGCGGCCTGACCGATATGGCTGGCGACATTCCCGATCAGACGCGCCAGAGACCAGTGATCTTGCAGGATTTCCTCGAGAACATCGATCGCAACGTAGGCGAAGACCGCTACCTTGATGCCCTTGCCGGCATCCTCTACGATCTCTTTTGTTCCCACGACGAACATTGCCACCTTCGGATTCGTGCGCAAAGCACGCGTCAATTGAAGGCGGCGCAAGCCAACAAAGCCCTTAACGATGAGGTATTCGACCCCGCGGGTAACTTTTACGTAAGCATCGCCCCACAGGCCCAGCAGGCGGATTTGCAGTACAGCTCGGGAAGTATCCTTCAACGTTTGCGCGAGTGTGACACAATCAATGTGGACGTTCTCGTCTAACTTCTTGCAGACTCCCAGGAATTCTTCCAGCGGGAAAACGTGAATTTCATGCTCTTCCGCCATCCCCTACCTCCTGACATTCGGTCCTGATGCAACTTGCAGTGAAAGGGCCGTTGGTACACACCATCATAGGCGGCTATCTGAATTGCACCAATTCAAATCTGATTCAAATCTGATGCAAAAGAATCATCCGCCAAAATTCAAGAGAATTCAATGGGCAGAAGCGACTAAATCGAGGGGCCAAATCTCCAGGCTGTGTCCCGTGCTCTTGCATACAAAGTGGCTAAAGGCCAACCGCCTTGTCCCGAAACGGGAATTGTTTTAACTCTAACTCTTGGCCCTCGCAAATTTTGTTCCTTCCAATCAAACTGGGCGGACGAGTTTCAGTCTGATGACAGCCGGCGGCGGACTGGCGGAGTTCTGAAGTCTCTTTCTTCGGCCCATGAAGCCGGTTTCGCAAGTCCGGTGCAGAGCAGAGGCAGAGCGATTCCGCGGTTTGCATTCACGGCCCATGACAGTGCTTCGGGTTGCATTACGTCGTCGGGAGAATCACTGAATACAGAGTAGGTCAGAATGCGTTGCAACCGGCAAAGCGCTTCGATCACGGTGTCGGCCTTGGAGAAGCGGCTCCACAAGCACACAAACCCAGTGGTTGGATGAACGTTGGGATGAAAGACCGGGCGCGTCAGGTACGCTTCAATCGGCACCGCGGGGAAAAAACGGGCAAAGGCAAACCGCACTTCGTGTTCCTGGACCAATTCAATCTTGCCATTTTCGATTTTTCCACCAAAGCAAATTGGCGCTGGGGATTGTTTTAGGACCAGCAGGAATTCGTCAGGACGCTGCTCTTTTATCTCGAGGCAAGCCGGATTGGCCCCAGCCATCTGGCGGAGGATGGTCCATTCGTTGTCAACGCGTTGACGGCGCAAATCCATTCTTGACCTGTCGAGCGTCAGCCATTCATCGCCATGGTGGAGACGCGCAGCACATCATTGGGACGGACTCCCTGATTGGGGAGAGGAGCCTCAAAGTCCAGAGAGGTCCCGTTCCATACCACCTGGGGATCGCCGTCGCCGTGCAGCAAATCTCCGCGCTCCCGCAGTTCGTAGAGAATCTCATCCAGGACTTGCTGCAAGGATTCATTCTCGTCGATATCCACGTTGTACTTGGTTTCGCCGCTAATGGTCTCAAAATACATCTGGTATTTCGGCATATCAATTCTCAAGGTGCGACGCTGCGGGCGTTTTCAGCATATAAGGACGCAATGGCTCTGGCAAGTCATCCATGATCCAGTTGCAGCGGCTGCACTGGCCGTTTGCGTAGTCCCAGCATTCGCGGCACTGCGGACGCCCACATCGCCCGCAACTGCGCAGGTCCGCCTGGTCGCTGGTGGTCTGGCAGATCTGGCAGCGCCCATGGTTGACGCGAGCGCCCAGATGGCGGTCCCACCAGCGCCCGTCGGGCGGAAATGCGGGAACCCGGTTCTGTTCACACAGCCGGCAGCGAAGGTGATCAAACTCCCAGCACTGTTCACACACAACCAATCCGCAACGAGGGCATCCGAAAGAAACTACTGACCGCCGGAGCCACCGGTTGCAGAGCTGGCAACGTTTTCCCAGCCCTCGAGTGACTGCCCACCAGAAGATGGCGACTCCAGCCGCGGCAACGGGAGACCACCAGATCAGCAGGTTGCTGTTGCCGCTGGCGAAGCCGCCGGCCACACCAGCAGCGCTTACACAGGCGCACAAGAGAATACGCAACCAGGCGAAGGGAAGCTCTACGTCAAAAAAGCGCAGTAGCATCAAGAAGACGGCTGCCGAGATGGCCCCTGCGCCGATTGTCCATGGGGGCGGAGCCAGAGTGCCACCGAACTGCATGAAGGTGCAGAACAGGAAACATGCGACCGTAGTTAAAATGCTGCGTGCCGTCATTCCTGTCCCCCTTGCTCATTGGCTGGGCGTACCGTGTAAAGATGATGCTGGGGAAGGCCAAGATCAGCGAGCGGTGTGTCTACCCAAGGCGAATTGCGATCGAGAGAAGAAATGTTTCGGTTCTCCAGAACCCGGTGGCTGCCACAGAGCGGGCAAACTCCATGTCGACGCAGCCAGGCGACACGCTTCATCGGCTTCCAATCGGAGCCGCAGTCCAGGCAGCGGGCGTCCAGGCAAATGGGCCAGTCAAGATCTACTGCCTGCGCGCCGTGAGAATCCAATAACTCCCGTGCGCTAACGCGAGCGTGCCCCGGCGGAACCGATCGCTGGGATGACGCACCGTGAAAAGGACACCCTGGGCTGATGGGAGTAACAAACCGCGCCAGTGCCGAATTGGAATCGAGAGTGATTTCAATGGTTGGCGATTTGAAGTCTTGGCCCTCGGCGGTTTTGATTTCGTTAAGGCAGCGCAAACCAAAGTCTACCTGAAGCGCCCCGATGATTGCGGCCATAGTCGGGGTGCTGGGATGTGCCGTTGTTGCTGATGTCGCCCAGCAGGAGTGTCCGGTGGAGAGGCTCAGCGCCAGAAGTTCCCGCCTGCGGCGGGGAGACAGTTTGCAGCAAAAACACGCGGAAGCCCTGCCGGCAAAGAAGGAAACCCGGCCACGCCAATAGTCAGGTCCGCCAAGGCCGGCGTCAGCCATGGGAATGTTGAGGCGCAGTGCAATCCAAGCTGCCTCAACCCTGGCTAAATCATTGTCAACACAGGACAAAATAAGATCGGCGTCCGCTAGTTCGCCCAAGCCGACATCGGCGACCTCACAATTGCGAAACTCCCATCGCGTATCAGGACATATAGAGGATAGGGAATGGCACAGGACCTCGGCCTTCGGGCGGCCACAATCGGTTGGCCGGAAGAACACGGAGCGTGAGAGATTAGACAGCTCGATTTTGTCCGAGTCGATGACCATCACCGATCCCACGCCAAGCAGTCCTAGGTTCTTAACTACCTCATTGCCGAGTGCGCCAGCGCCAACTACAACAAATCTCATACTATAAATGGTACTTCTGGAATGGAGAGTATTGTCCGTTCGGACATATCTTCCCAGGAGATCGGACCGAGGCGCATGAAGTGGCAGTATTTTCATTTTAGTTTCAAGAAGTCTGATGCCTAGTTCATGCATTGCAATCCGCGTTGACACTCGTTCCGTAGCGACGCTAGACTGAAATGCCTCACTCGTATATGAGCCTATACCAGACTCTTTATTTTATGTCGCTGGTCGGTGGCATGTCAGGCCTGTTTTCCTGGGGGATTGTGAGGCTGTTGGAAGCCGCACTCACCAGCCAGGCCGGCACATGGGTATCAGATGTTATTGCCACCACTGTGCTTGGTGCGCTGATCGGCGGGCTCACGGTCGCCTTTTCTGACCGCTATTCCGGAAACCGCGTTATGCCGCGCTGGATCGTTTCCGGGACGCTCATTGGTTTGTTTGCCGGGGCGATTGCCGGGTTTGTGGATATCCCAATCACCAACCGGCTTTCAACTTCCTCGCCGTTGGCGGCCCGCCTGATTTCATGGATGTTGGCGGGTTCGTTCATCGGGTTGGGATTGGGGTTGCGATGGATCCACGTGAATAAGATGCGAGCGGCCCATGCCTATGTAGGCGGACTGTTTGGCGGGCTCATTGGCGGCACGATCTTTGCTGTGGTCGGCAGCCTTGTTCCCGATCTGTCCCAAGCCGTTGGCTTCATCGTGGTGGGAATAGGGATCTGTTTTGGTGTGACCTTTGCCCCCATACTTCTGCGGGATGGCCTGCTCCAGTTCGTCAGCAGCGGCGATCCTCGGGCCCAGATGAAATTTGGTCATTCAAGAAAAGAGTGGGAGCTCCAGCAAGGAGATTCTTATACGATTGGCAGCCGCAGCCAGGATTTAGGTTTGACCAAGTACCGCCCGGATATCGAGATCTTTATTCCGGACGCCGCCATTGCGTCATGCCATGCCATTTTGTTTGGCAAAGATGGGCGTTTCTATATGGCGCGCCATCCGGAAGCTGGTGGGCAGGCGGGGTTGGCTCGGTATGTGCTGCGGGTCAGGGGAAAAACTGTAACAAATTCACAAGAATTATTTAATGCGGATGATGTCTTGATTGGCCGAACTGCGTTAAAATTTGTGACGAGACATTTGAGTTCATAAAGATCGTTTCGTAAAGATCGGCTCGGTGTTCTGTATGCGGCTTTCTGCTCGTGGGCGCGTGGTAGTGATGCTGGTGGCGATCAGTTGTACCACTGTGCTCGCTCAGGATCAGCCCCGTCTCAACTTCGCTGACCAGATCCAATTGGTGGACTGCCAGCCGGTATCTGCTATTCCTTGCTTCACCGCCAGTTTCAACACAGTGGATAGCAACGGGGTGCCTTACCCGGTTGATTTTCCACGCGCGGATTCACTCTTGGCGAACCTGACAATGACCGCGGATGGTGGCCCAGTCAAAGTTTTTTATGCGTCCACCGGCAGTTCCAAGAAATCAGTTCGCGGACGGCTGGCGTTAGTTCTGGTAGACACCAGCGGCAGCATGGCCCGGAAACTGCCAACTGGGGAGACGCGTTTTCAGGCGGCGCGGTCTGCGCTGGCACAGTTCCTTGATAGTTTTCAGGATGGCGTGGATGAGGTTGCAATTCTGCCCTTTGAGAGCCACGATGTTACCTCTACCATTCGCGCCGCGTCTTTTGCGCATACGAAAGAAGAGGCTCTTGCGCAGGTAAAAAACATTCCTGAGCCGCAAGCACATAACAATACAGCTTTATACTCAGCGGTATCTCTGGGCCTGGATGTACTGAACGAACATATTCACGCAGCGCAGGGAAGTGGTGGCACTTATGCTCCGGAGACCATGCTGGTTGTCATGACCGACGGCAGGAACGAAGTACTCCCTGGTGATGATGCCGATCTGCTGAGCGGGCCGGCAGGTTTGGATCAGGTTGCGCGGAAGGTCTCTGCGTCGCGGCTGCAAGTGATTGGGATTGGGTTTGGCCAAAGCAACGAAGTCGACTTGCCGGCTTTGGAGCGCATCAGCACGGAGCGGCCCTACATGGCGGTTGATGCGGATAATTTAAAGAGAATTTTTGAGTTTACTCGCAAGTTGTTGGTAGATCGCATCCAGGTTGCCTTTCTTTCTCCGTGGCCGGACCGGGCTTCTCTGGCGGGCAAGACCGTTCATTTCAGTGCCAGCCTTGTGCTGCCGAGTGGGCTGCATTTGACGAGCAATGAAGCGGTTTTTGGAACACCGCAAATGGGGCTACCTCTGTTTTCGGGTAGAGCGGGCCAAGAAGAACTGTCAGCTTTGAACACACAGATGAAATCCAGCGAGACAGGTTGGCTGACATTACTGCGGCCGGTGTTTGTTTTTCTTGGGTTAGGCGGCCTGCTTCTGGTTGCTTGGTTCTGGATTCCCCGTTTGGTTTGGCCTGGCCAATACATTGGCAGCATTGCGGCACTCAAACCGGCAGGGAAGTGGGCGAGCCCAACGCGGCCAGGGCAACGCCCTGTCCAAGTGGTCAAGAACTTGCCGCCGGGATTCGCGCCCGGGAAGGCTGGAGTGGGGCAGAGAACGCCGCAAGATGCGACTGTAGTTCAGCCGTCGAGCGAGACGGGAAAAATCCGTCTTCACCGCGATTTTCGGCGGTAGCTGTGTAGTTGCAAGGTGTATAGTTAAAGAAAAAAAAGGGTATTGTTTTTATGCCTTTAATTAAAGTAATTCGCAAAGGTGTTACCCCTTCAATCCGGAAGGTGCCGACTTCCACCTGCGCTGTCCTGATGCCGATGACTCTGGAACGGGTTGGCAAAGAGGCAGGCTCTGAAAACGAGGCGTTGACCAAGGTTGAGGACGTCAACGATGCGTTTACAAAGTTTCAGCCAGCCATGTATTTCAAAACCAATGCCGGTCCGCAAGAGACCGAGTTTGTGGCTGAATTCCAGTTCAAGAGCATCAAAGATTTTGATCCGGAAAACCTGCAAAAACGGCAGGAGGTACGCGGCGAAGATGGCAGCGTGACCTATGTCCGCAATGATATTGCCGATTTGAAGCGGAACATCGACTTGCTGTACCGGCTCAAAGACCGGTGGGGCCTGCCCGCCGTGCGCCGCGCCTGGGCGAATGAGGACCAGCGCAAGGAAATCATTGAAGCGCTGGGCCGCCTGCGCGGAGAGTTGGAAAAGGTTGCGGGTAAGAAAGGTGGCCAATAATGGCACAGCGGTCAACAATCGCACCGATGGCTACCAAAACCCAGACCACCAATGAGATTCTGGGCGCCAGTCCGGCCCGGAAAGTGCTCGAAGATATCTTCGCTGACTTGCATCCGGCTTTAATTGACGAAGGCCGCGACATGTCCAGCATCTTTACTCCTCAGGCAGCGGGCGAGTTTCTGGCGCAGCTCACAAATTTTGAGCAGCTGCTGTCCGCCCAGGATTCTTACGAAGCTTCCGTCAAAAAACTTGAAGGCCAAATCAACCAGGCGGAGCAGGTTCGCGACCAGCTGCTGAGCGAAGTTTTTGAGCAGATCAGGCCCATGGAAAAGAGCTATCGGGAACTGATGCTGTTTTTTGAGAACAGCAAAGTACCAGACGGCAAGGTGCGTAAACCCGTCGAACTGTTCGTCTTAAACGCGGACGCCAAAGTGATGAAAGACGTCTTCAGCATGAACATCGCTGCGCTGGAAAACTTTGTCCGCTTGCGCAATGACAACTTCAATTTTCGCGATGACATATGCAATCTTGTGGTCCCTGGCCACGTTCCGCAGCATGTGCGGGAAAAACTTGAAGACATTGCCAACGGCTGGGGAATGCTGCTGATTGGGGACTTGGATGACGAGCGGTCCTTCAAGAATGTGGAGCGCAATTTTCTTCCCGGCGGCAAATATGAGTTCATGAAGCGGCCGGAAGATCGGGCCGCAGCCGATGTCTGCGTCATGGGCTATCTGGAGCTTCGTCCGGCGCACTGGTTTGAGAAAACAGGCGATGCCTCCGATGGGCTTTATGGCCCGCCTTCCTTGGTATTTGCCGGCGCGGTCGCCCGCGCGGACGATGCGCAAGGGATTGCGCAAGGGCCGGTCGGATCGCGCTTTGGACAGATATCCGGCTCCACCAAATGCCGGGTCGAGCCGCTGATTGGAGAGATGGAGCACCTGAGCATGGAACGGCAGCTCATCCCCATCATTCGCGACGCTGACAATCATCTATGTTTCTTCGGCTGCCGCACGCAGGCAGAAGACCCTTATGGCGTGTTGAAGTTCTTTACGTCCTATCGGATTCTGCGGTATCTGGAACGCTGCTGCCGCCATTATCTATTGCAAGTGGCAGGGCAGGTCTTGACGCGGGACTTTATGGACTCGCAGATTGAGACTCCCCTGAAACGATTGCTGGACGAACAAATGGAACAAGGAACAATTCTTGGGTACGACTTGTTTGTCGACAAGGATTCCAATAAACGCATGCAGGGCATTTGCGATATTACACTCCACGTAATGCCCACAGGTCCGGCAGAGACCTTCGTTTTGAAGATCGATGTGCCGGAGTTCAAGAAGGGCAACGAGCAACAAGCCGGGTAATCCGCTTAGGGTTGCAACACCGGGAGGCAGTGATGGAGAGCCGTTCTTTCCGCCGAATCCAGGGAGGCGATGCTGCGAAAGCAGCAGAAGAGTCATCTCAGGAATCCACCACGCACCAGGGCTCATTTGGAATGAACCTGCGTGCATCCCGTGGGGCCAGGTTCGAGTTAGAGAATGACCCCCACGGTCAAGGTGAGGCCCGCCCTCTTCCTTCCTCCGATTCTGTTCTCCAAGCTACTTCGTCCGCATCGGAAGAGCAGCCGGTGGAGGGATCCTCCGGCATAACCAAAAAACTATTTCAAAAGCTATTTCGGCCCTGAGGAACAATTTCAAAGTTCTTAAGGCCGTTCGATCTTTGCTAGACCCTCTTCATCACTGAAAGGAGTGAGATATGGCAACACCTTATCGATGCACCGTTACCGTCGATGGTACAAAGTTCGGTGCCGTTTCCACCAGCGTTCAATTCTCCACCGAGAAGGACCGCTCTGGAGTTCCACAAATGGGCAGTCTGAGCACCGTGATTCGAGTGTGGGCGGATTTTCATGATGACCAAAATCTCCCCTTCTCCGCGGTCAAGAAAATGTTCGATCTTGCCAACGTGGTCACCACGGACAAGATCAAGCCGATGAAGATCGAGTTCTGGAAGGACGATTCGCGCCAGGACGCGCTCTGTAGCTACAGTTTTAATGGCTGGATTCGCCGCTTTGAAACCACCAACCCCATTGAATTGTCCCTGCTGGACAAGGAAACGGAAGCCCAGTTCCGGTCGTTGACGCCCGACCTGAATCACGTGCTGGTTCTCGACCTTGAGCCTGCCATGAACCAGCAAAACTTCAAAGACATCAAGATGAGCAACTAACGGAAAGGATAGATCATGGCCACCACACCTTATCGGAGTACCTGCACCATCGACGGCACCAAATTCGATTGTGTGTCGATTTCCGTGGCATTTTCAACCGACCGGGACCGGGCGGGCATGCCCCAGATGGGAAGCCTGAAGACGAGTATTCGCTGTCTGGTTGATTTCCACGATAGCCAGAATGTTCCCTACAGCACGTTAAGCAAGATGTTTAATCTTGCCAACGTGGTCACGCGGGACAAGGTCAAGGACATGAAGGTCGAGTTTTGGAAGGACGAAGCTCACCAGGACGCGCTTTGCAGCTATAACTTTAAAGGTTGGATCAGCAATTTTCAGACGTTGAATCCCGTGCACTCCAACGGGAACGGCAATGGCAACGACGCGGTCAATCATCTTCTGGTCCTGACCCTTGAACCGTCCCTTAACCAGCAGAATTTTGCTGACATCAAGATGAGCAACTAGGCGCGAACGGAATGTCGTTTCTTGCCTTTCCGTTACGGCTGCACAACAGCTTTTTGCGGCGGACCAGTGAGGTGGAGTCGATTGTGGGTCTGCTTCGCTTGATGGCCGGGACGCCGGGAGGCTCATGGCCGGGAAGCGCGAATTTTGGCGTTCGCGACATCTTCGAAAAGGCCCGGACACAGCCGGATGCGCCGAAAATCGCAACGGAAAGGATGAACCGTGCCTTAATCGATCTGGGAATCACGGGCTATCGAGTGGAAAATATTGTGAAAGAAGTCTCCTCGAACCGGGATGTTGATGGGTATGTAGTCACTATTGTCTCCACGGTTGAAGGGTCCAAGACTTATTCGATGGCCTTGAATCCCTGAAGCATACGCACGAGGATGGCCTATGCCGCATGGAAGTGTGTCAGCAGTTGAGATCGATCGCAAGCTGAACCAGGATTTCCGAAGACGATTGAAGGATTATGGAATCTCGGCGGAGGCAACCGATCCGGTCCTGGCTGTGATCTTTCGCACGTTTGCCCAGGAAATCGAAAGATTTTACCTGGAGACCGGACGCATACGTACTTCCTTGCTGGATGAGTTTTTAACCGGGCTGCATATTGAACCGCGCAAGGCCCGTCCGGCACAATCCATTGTCCGGTTTTTTCCCAATGCAGGTACTTCCGTTCTGGTCTCCGGTGGCACCGCGCTGGAAGCTGTTGCCGGCACGGGAGAGCGCCTCACGTTTATCACCGACGCCGCCGTGCGGGTTTCGTCGGCTCGCATTGCAATAGCTGCGACCTACCAGGACGGTTTTATTCAGCTTCTCCCTGGCATCGAGATGCCGGAAGCGCTGCAAGCCGCGCATCCTTCTTTGGATCCGGTCCCCGCAAAACTTGGGCCGCACCCGGCCATCTATCTGGCGATTGAAGATCTGCCTTCCTCCCATCTAAGCCATCACAGCGTCTTTTTCGGACTCGGCCTCGATGCGCTAAAAATCCAGCAGGCATTGCGTTCCGAGCCCTGGTGCATTGCCGGTGCGGAGGGAGAGCTTAGTTCGATCGGAATTCTCCGGCCGCGCAGGGGCAACGGCGGGGTCCGCATGCTGGAATGGCTTGGCCAGGAGACAGGCCAGGAAGAGTCTTTCTCGCAGGAAGTTCCTGAGTTGCAGGATGGCATTTTTTCTGATCGGGTATTTGTGCTGCCCTCCGTCCCCGAGAGCAAGCAGTTTGCCTGCATCTGTCCAAGAGGCACGAGGGAAGCTCTCACGCGTATTTTTGGGCGCGAAGCCCCGCGTGCGCTCGCTGCGCCGAGAACATGGATTCGTATTTCTTTGCCTCCCGGGTTGCCTTCGCTGCATACGGGACTCGCCAGTGTGAGTCTGCATGCGGTAACGGTCTCCAACGTGGAATGTTTTAATCAGACCATTCAATTCAGCAGCCAGGGCACTTCGATCCCCATCAGCCAGGAAGGGGGTACCAGGCGGCATCTTGTATCACCGCTCGCTGTGCTGGGGGAAGCCAATGGACGTTATCTGCACGAACTGGAGCCTTCCCCGGACAAAGATGCGGGAAGATATGCGGTGCGGAATGGACGGATTGAACTTCGTCCGGCAAAGAGTTTGGATGGCATCCCAGAGGCCTATGCCAGCGTGCGTGTGTGGGTGACCGATGGAACCACCGGCAATGCCGTTGGTCCGGGAAGAATCACCGGCTTCGGGAAAGGCGGGAAGTTTGACATGTTGCGTGTCACCAATCCGGTCCCCGCTGCCGGAGGCACCGATGGAGAAGACTTTGCCGGGGCGCGCTCAAGGTTTGCGGAAGCGCTGCTCTCACGCGACCGAATTGTCACAGAAGCGGACCTGGTCAATACCGTTCGTTCTTTTGATCGCCGTATCCTCGACGCGGAGATCCATTCGCGTCTTTCGCGAGCTTCTTGCGGCCTTGAGCGTGTGCAGCAGGTCATTGCCGTGCTGGATCGTGATGGATTCACCGAACCTGCGGTAGAGGTGCCGCTCCTGGAGCAAGAGTTGCGGCATCATCTGCAAGGACGGCTTCTACATGGGATCCGGCTGGACCTTGTTTTTGAGTGGAATAACTGATGACGAACACGATGAGCGACGAAAGTCTGAAGGCGCAGCGCACCATGCCGGATTTTTCTCATAGCTTCTATGGGTTCCGGCACACGGTGGATTCCGCGCTGGAGATTCTGTCGACGCTGGAGGTTCCGGCGGAGCGAATCAGTCTGCGTATGGCGGGACGAGGAGCGCCGTCGCGCTGGGTCGCGGAGCAATCGCCCGCTCCGGGCGCCATCCTCATGGAAGATACGCAGATTGCCCTATCCGTGGCCGGGCTCGGATTTTGCCACCACCTGCCTGTGGCCATGCAGGACAGTGGCGGCGAGCAGGAGCCAGGGACCAAAGAAATATTCGAACTGCTGGATGATCCTTTGCAAAAGGCCGCTCATTGGGTTTACGAAGGCGCCAGGCTTTTTGATATCGCGCCTGACAATCCCGAGGCGTGCGCAAGATGGATCGCCGTTTTCGGCCTGAATGCGGACTTGTGGCCCACGGAGCAGTTGTATCCACTGGCCTTGTTGTTGCCGAGCCTGCAAGCTCTGGCCGGCACGGAGCGTGGCATCCGCCTGGCGCTGGGTCTTTTACTGCAATTACCAGTGCAGAAGATCAGGAGGCGTCCCGCGTATCGTTACATCGCGCAGGATGAATTAAGTTTGCTCGGCGCAGATTTCAATCGGATCAGCGTCGATTACGTTCTGGGAAACTGCCTTGAAGATTTGAGTCGCTCGGAAATCGTCCTTGGGCCGATTAGCCTTGACGCGTATTACCGGTTCCAGGAACCAGAAGGAAGGGAATTGTTGAAGCAGTCTCTACGCCTGGTGATACCCTGTCACGCACGTTATTCAACATTCTGGGTGGTGGCGGACCCCAACAAAGGGCCTCGCCTGGGAATCAAGGGAGAAAATTCAATGCTTGGGATCAACAGCTATCTGAGCCCGCAGGTTCCAGCAAGGCAGTTAGAAACGGCAGTGAGTCAGCGTTAGGAAACTATGGATGAAATCAAACTGAATTCCGTCAACTGGCAACATGGAATGCTGCTTTCCCCGGAGCATTTTATCCGCCAGGAACAATACCTGGACGCCTTGATTCTGTGGACGCTGCGATATACAGGCTCTGCCTACGGATTGGTTGGGGGCGGTCCGCGCCTGATTGAGAGTGAGCGCGGCGCCGTACGCCATGATCCCATTGTGGTTCTGGACGAGGATGAGGAAACCATTGGGATTTCCATTACCCAGGCGCGCGGCATCACTCCGGGCGGCCGCATCATTGATATTCAACCCAATCATCCTGTGATCCAGCGCTTCCCCAAGACGGGGCTCGCGGGAGTGTCGGACAGCAACGTCTATATTGTCTGCGACCCAGGCGAGAAGGAAGCAGTGGATGGAAAAGAAGATGATTTCAATCCGCAAATAAAAACCGAGCGCCGGCCGTCCTATCGAATTAGCTTGCAGTTGCAGCCGCATGAAACTCCGGAGAGCATTTCGGTTGCGCGCATTCAGCGCCCGCAATACGGTTCAGGATACGAAAAGGACTCTTCCTATATTCCGCCTTGCGTCACACTGGTGAGCTTCAGTGAACTCACTGCCGCATGGAGAAAAATTGTTGAAGGCGTGACCATGCTGGCGGACCGTTATGCGGACCTTTACCGGGCGATGCGGGAATTCCTGGTGCTCTTTGAAGAACGGGGCATTGACACGCAAGTGGACGCCGACGCCGTGGCGTTTGTTGAACGCATGGTGGTCGCGCTGCAAACCGCGGTCTATGAAATCCTCGATCCGGTCCAACCGCCGGCCAGGTTCTTCGGATATTTACGTCGGCTCTTTCATAGCTCAGCGCTTTACACCGATCTGAATCCCGGAGTCCAGCAGTACTACGATATTTTGCGCGAGACAGGCGAAACCGAGTTCATTGCTCCCATGGAGCAGCAGAAACGCTTTCTGCAAATGAGCAGAACGTGGCAGGTCCATGAAAATCTTGCCGTGGAAGTTCGCTCGGCACTGAGTTCGCTTCAGTCGCTTGCCCAGCTTGAGCGCGCCCTGGAAGGCAAGTACATCGACTTCAGGGTCAGCACGGTACTGGAAGGCATGAATTTTATCTTTGATCGCGGAGGCAAGGTGTTGTACAAGCTGGCCGCCAAGCCTGCCCGCGTGCAAGGCGCCGGGGAGGACCTTACCATCCATTTCTCCAACCTGCGGCTGGAAGGCCGAGACAAGTACCGGCTCATTCTGGTGGGGGCACAAAATGCGACCTTTGAAAAGGGAACGCGCATCAATGTGGAACTGCGCTTAAACGAGGGCAGCGGATTCCGGCGTGCTCCCATCAATCTGGTTTCAGAATGCAAATTGAACGACCAGCGAAATTTTGAATACGACTTTGAAGCGCCGGACGTGGCCACCATTAATGATGCTCGGGTCACGCTCCAGGCGCACTTCCCGATCCGTACCGCGTCTTTGTACGCCAGGCACCGGTTCTTTGGCCAGAGAGTGCAGGACACTTCCGCGGCGCGCCCCTTGCAACCGGCGCAAAGAACGCCAGCTGCTTTTGATGCGTTTCCGCCGCAGGCGGATCAGGAGAGGGTTTACGGCACGGACCGGTCTCCGCAACAATCGTTTGACCGGGCAAGGAGCGAGCCGGAAGTACCGGTTGATCCGCGGAGAGGGGGACGAGTTTCTCCCGCGGACGAACCTCAATACCCAGGACGGCAAGGCCATCCTTCCAGCGTGCCGACGGAAGAACGGTCCGCGCCCTGGGAGTTGCCGCGCCGCGGGGAGCGCCCACGCGATCCCGGAGGAGCGGATGTGCCGCCGCCCCGTCGTCGTCGCTTGGAATAACTGGAAGCACCATTTTTTCAGCGTGTGTAAGAGGTGGAGAGTTGGCGATTGACCTTAACAAACTGTCCGAGGAACTGGAAGACGCGCTGGAGCAGGCTCGGATGCTGGCGGAACAACGCCGGCAAGCGTACATCAGCCCGACTCATATGTTCTATGTGCTCCTGGACAAGGAGAGCGCGCTGTCTGCGACCATGGAGCGGGCGGGAGTAGCATGCAACGCCTTGCTGGATAACGTTGCCACGCGATTCAACGGTCACAAAATGGAGCAATCGCTTGAACCGGGGAAGCGTCCCGTTGCCTCCAAAGCGTTACGCGAGCTGCTTGAGAAATCATTCGACCAAATGGCGGCTCGCGGCGCGGAGATGGCGTCTCCACTTGATTTCGTGCTGGCCGTGATTGATTCCAGTGAAGAGGACCTGAAATCAGATCTTCGTTCCGCCGGGGTCACGAAAAAAACCGTAGAGAAAGCGCTGGAAACCCGTGAATCTGTTACTGAAACTCTAGGACACTCCAACGGATCGCCACAGTCCGCAAACCCTGCTCCCAACGCCAGCAGAGTATTGGAGCGCTTTGGCCGCGACCTGACTGCCCTGGCTGCGTCCGGCGAATTGATGCCCGTGATCGGCCGTGATGATGAGATACGCCGGGTCATTCAAACGCTGTTGCGCAAAAGCAAGAACAATCCAGTCCTGGTGGGCGACCCGGGTACGGGGAAGACAGCCATCGCGGAAGGATTGGCCTTGCGAATTGCCGCCGGTGATGTTCCCGAGAGCCTCAAAAAATGCCGTGTGATCGCGCTTGATTTGCCCGGCATGATTGCTGGGGCCAAGTATCGGGGGGAATTTGAAGAGCGAATCAAGAGTGTTGTCGATGAAGTTCGCTCACGAAAAGGAGAAATCATTCTCTTCCTGGACGAACTCCACGCCGTGGTCGGAGCTGGAGGCACGGAAGGCGGAATGGATGCCGCGAACATCTTGAAGCCGGCCTTGGCCCGAGGCGAGCTGCGTTGCGTGGGTGCGACAACCTATGACGAGTATCGGGAGCGGATTGAAAAAGATGGCGCACTGGCACGGCGCTTTGACGTGGTGCAAGTCAAAGAACCTACCGACGAAACCATGATGGTAATTCTGCGGGGTGTTCGCCACCGTTATGAGGCATTTCATGGCGTGCGCTTGTCTGACGAAGCGCTTCAAGCCTCTGTGAAGCTGTCACGCCGTTATTTGCGCAGCCGGTTCCTGCCGGACAAAGCCCTCGACGTCATCGACGAGGCGACCGCGCGCATACGCATGCAGAAAGAGTCAAAGCCAACAGAGATCGATCAGCAGGAACGTTTGTTGATCCGCAAAGAAGCCGAGCTTGAAGCTTTGCGGTCCTCAACCACGACGGCACAACACAAGAAAGCGATCTCCGTGTTGGAAACGGAAGTTGCGGAGTTGAAGCTCAGAGTCGACTCATTGGTGAAAGGGTGGCAGGAGCGAAAGACACTCAGTGAAAACCTGCAAAGAACAAAGCAGGCCATGGAAGAGCAAAGCGCTATGCTCCAGAGCGCTGAAGCAAAAGGCGATGTGCCGAAGGCAGCCGAGATCCGCTATGGCACCCTGAAATATCTGGAAGAGCAGCGCTCTGACCTGGAACAGCAGTTCGCACGGCCTTACGAAGGCGTGATGGTGCCGGATACGGTTTTGCCCGAGCATGTTGCGGAGGTTGTTGCCGAACATTCGGGTGTTCCTACCACGCGCATGCTGGAAAGCGAGCGGGACCGCTTGCTGAAGATGGAAGAACGAATCAGTGAGCGTGTGTTTGGACAGGATGAAGCCGTACACGCAGTGGCCGAAGCGGCCCGGCGCATGCGGGCTGATTTGCAACCGGGACGCAAGCCCAATTCGTTTTTGTTTGTTGGTCCAACAGGAGTGGGAAAGACCGAGTTGGCGAAAGCCCTGGCCGAAGCGTTGTTTGATGACGACTCCGCTTTAGTTCGCGTTGATCTGGGCGAGTACACGGACATGTCGTCGGTTGCCGGGCTCATCGGCTCGCGGCCTGGACTTGTAGGCTCCGATGAAGGTGGATTTCTTACCGAGCAAGTCCGCCGGTCTCCTTACTCCGTGGTCCTATTCGATGAGGTTGAGAAAGGGCATCCTCAGATTCTTGATTTGCTGCTGGGCGTGCTGGATGAAGGGCGCTTGACCGACGCGAAAGGGCGCTTCTGCGATTTTTCCAACACCATTCTGCTGTTTACTTCGAACCTTGGAGTTCGTGAGTCCATGGACGCCACCGACGATCTGGAACAGCGAAAGGACATCATTCTCGAAGTTGTAAAGGCCCGGTTGCGTCCGGAGCTTTACAACCGCATTGGCCAGATACTGGTTTTCAATTCACTAACGTCCGCCGAACTGGAACGCGTTGTCAGGTTGCAGACCGATGCGTTACAGCGGAAGCTCAGTGATGAACGCGAGATTGAATTGATCGTTACGGATGAGGCCGTCGTTTATTTGGCGAAAGAGTCTTACGACCCTGCCTACGGGGCCCGGCCCGTGCATCGCACGTTGCAGCGTCTTGTATTGGCGCCACTGGCAACGACGATCCTGTCTGGCGAAGTCCTTCCGGGGCAAAGTTTGCGGATTACTTATTCGGATGAGCAAGGCTTGGCATTTCACGCGGAGGACATTGCTGCCGCAGCTGTGTAGACCGATTACAGAAATATGAATAGATACGTCAACAAATTTGTCTTCGCTGTTCTGCTCCTGGCTCTCGGAGCGCGACCAGCTTTGGGCAAAGAAGCAACGTTGACACAGTCCGAAATCAAAGACGGATGGGTCCTTTTGTTTGATGGTGAATCGTTGTTCGGCTTGTCCCAGGAAGGCCCGTTGTCTTGGCGAATTTCTGATGGCGCGCTTTTCGCCGATGGGTCTGGATCTGGGTACATTCGGACGGCCAGCCCGTTTTCCGATTTTGTCCTCAAGATGGATATTCGGCTGCCTAATTCTTCCGCTGAGGCTGCACTCTATCTTCGCACGGCCAAGGATGGCTTCCCCACGGACAATGGCTATCAGATCCCCCTTGGGGATGGAAATTCAAATTGGCCGGCCGGCAGCGTGGTTCCGCGATTCAAAGCAAAAGCGGCGCACCCGCAGGCGGGGCAGTGGCACTCTCTCGAAATCACTGCTGACGGCGAGCGCGTTACGATTTTGCTGGATCGCGTAACGGTCGTTGAGGCGAAAGATTCATCGGTGCGCGCTGGATATATCGGGATTAAGGTCGGCGCCGGCGCCGTACTGGAAGCCCGCAACATCAAACTGAAGCCGATCAATACCATTGCGCTGTTCAACGGAAGCGATTTGGCGGGATGGAAAACCGTCGCGCCGCCTCCACCCGTTGAGAAATCAAGCAAGCTGAAGAAAATTTTTCCCTTTGGCGGCAAGCCAAAAATCAAAGAATCCGTGTGGGCAGTTCAATCGGGAACGATCCATGGAGAAAAGGGGCCCGGAGAGCTTGATACTGTCGCCACATACGATGACTTCATTCTGCAATTTGCGGTTCCTACGTCAGCCAAAAAGCAAGAAGGCCGCCGCACCATTTATGTTCGCAGTGACGCGGGAAAGATTTTTACCGGCTACGAGATTGCCATGGGGCAAGACCGGCCGGGTGCGATTGCACCCAACCTTGCCAATCCCCGAAAGATTGTGTCGGTAAAGGACCTTGCGGTCGGCACGGTTGCTGTGAGCGGACGGCACGTGGAAGTCTGGGTCAATGGCGTCCCTGTTACGGAGTTTAACGACACGCGTCCGGAAGGCGCCTCTACAACACAGAACGCCCGGACGTCCGCGGGCGCCATCGGCCTGCCGCTGCATGATTCGAGCGGCACCGCGGATTACACCCAGATCAGACTGACTACGGTCGCTAGAAATTTGGGAGGGATCATCGGCAAACCTCCTCCTCCTGCGCCTGCCCCAGCGATGGCTACCGGCACAACTCCAGCGGGCGTTGCGCCTGTGATCGCCATCAATCCGGAAGCCAGGCAGGAAGCGGAAAACCGCAAGAAAACAGCAAAGATGATGAGCGATGCGCTCAAGAGTTCTGATCCAGCGGAGCAGATGCGGCTCTATGACCAGGTGATCCAATTGGATCCCACGAACTCCGGCGCCGCGGCGGGATACAAAGAAGCAAAGGAAAAACTTGATAGACAGGCGGAAGAAGCGCAGAAGCAGAATGTTTTGCAGACACAGCAGCAGCAGAACCAATCCGCGGGCGAAGGCGCTCTGCATAAGGCGCAGATCGCATTCTTTGCTGGTGATTTAACCACTGCGGACAGTCAGTTGGCGCTTGCAGAACGTCTCGCGCCGAGCAATCCGGTGGTCAGAGAGCTGCGCCAGAAGATCAATGCTGTGCGCTCTCAGAATAGCCGTTTGCGATATTTGTTTTTTGGCGGTGGTCTGCTAGCCTTCGGTGGGCTATCCACCCTCTTCTGTTTGAGGCTGCGGAAGAAACACGGCTTTCTTCAGGTCATGTCCGGTATTGAGAATGGCCGCCGCTACAATCTGGACCAGGAAGTTGTGCGCATTGGAGCAGTGGCCCAGGATGGCAGCGAGAGGAATGACATCATTGTGCGCGATATAGAGCACATGATTTCCCGCTTCCACTGTGAGATTCACCACAACAATGGCAAGTTTTATTTAGTGGACTGCAATAGCGCCAACGGTACGCAAATTGACAAGAAGTTGGTTCCGCCAGGAGAACCGCAAAGGCTGAGGCGTGGTGCGCGGGTCGATCTGGCCGGGACTGTGACCTTGAATTTTGGAATGGAACGGCGGCGGAAGAAACAGGCGAGTTGATGGGTACGGCCTTAAAATCGATCAAAAAATGAATTCTATGGCATCAAACCCTGACATCACGTCCGCAGTTGCTGCGGAGACTGAGAGGTTGAAATTTCCGGCTGGCGATTCAACAGTAAAGCCTCCGCTTCCAACCATATCTCCTTTTGGTACTCCTTATCCTTCAAACGGTACTTCCACTTTCGGTGGAGCAAGGGAAATTGACGACCTCCGTTTCAGGTTTGAGCGCATCGCTCACGAACCGCAGCGGAACGCGGAAACTCTTGACATTTTAGCGGAGATTCGCCGAGGGTTGGAGACGGGTGCCCTGCGTGTGGCGGAACCAAAATCTGACGGTTGGATAGTCCATACTTGGATCAAACGCGCCCTCTTGTTACATACAACGCTAGGCATCGCTGAGGTACAGTCCGGCCCACTTCCTGGTGTGGAGTTGGATACGTTGCGCTGGCGTGGTCACCCGCCTCCAGAATGTCGCATTCCGGCGGGCAGCTTGGTTCGAGAAGGCGCTTATCTGGGACCAAGAGTAACGTGTATGCCCCCCGCGGTCATTCAAATCGGTGCGTTTGTTGACGAGGGGACTTTCATCGACTCCTATGCGCTGATAGGCTTGTGCGCTCAGATCGGCCGCGGCGTGCATATCGGCAGTAGTTCTACGGTAGGCGGTTACATCCTGCCGCTTGAGAGTCCTCCCACAACGCTGGAGGACAATGTGATTCTAGGCGGTAACTGCGGCGTGTATGAGGGAGTGCGCGTTGGCCGCGGCGCTGTGCTTATGGCAGGAACGCTGATCACACCGTTTCACCAGATATTCGATCTGCGTTCGGGCGAATGGCTGCGTACCACTGCGAACAATCTGTTGATTGTCCCTCCTCTTTCTATTGTTGCCATGGGCACGCGTGCAATTGGAGAGGGAAAGAACAGTTTGCATATCAACGCGCCATTGATTGTTGGTACTCGCCAGAGCGAAGACAGCAATAATTATGAATTTGTGGGCGGGCTAGACAAGAGTGATTCGAATGGGGGTGGAGCGTGAGCGTTTTTGATGCAAAAGTTAAAATTGGGAGGGACGTATCGGATCCAGATACCGACCATAGCCTTCCACCATCGGGCGCGCTGAGCTATGGAAGCATCAAGTCGACTTCAGCGCTTGCCGGAACCAATGGCGTCGATACGCTCCTTGTGAATGGCAATCGCGACCGCCAAATGAACGGTAATGAGTCTACTCGTGTCACTCAAAACCGATTACACCGTATAGGTGGTAATCAAAACAAGCAGGTTGCCGGCAACCGTGTGGATACCGTAGCCGGAAATCACATGCATACGATCATGGGTGATACTCACCGGGCGATTATTGGAAGCACCAATGACAGTTACACCGGCGGCCACACGGTCGAACACAAGGAAGAGCAGAAGGTCCAGGAAACCACCACATTCATGCACGATATTAAAGAATTTCTGGAAAAGCACCAATGGCACGCGGAGGACTATGCCTATGCGTGGTACTTCGCCTATGTCGTGCTCAACGTGATCGGCTCAAATACGGAACTGCGTGGCGCTCACACAGAGGCGAAGCTCGGTAAGGTCGAAGGTTTTATAGTTGGGCTTGCGGCTGGTGTGCACGAAACCGGACTAGGTGCCTGTAAGGAAGAAGCTCATGTTGTGCATAACCACATCAATGTTGTGCAGCCAGTTGTTGCTGTTGCGATGTTGCACGAGGTGGTGATTACGCAGAAGATCTTGATCGTAGGCGTAAATCAAGTGATTTAGCCGGTTGTGATGGCTGGAGGCCAAAAAAAATACGATGCTGAGCTTTACTGGAACAAGTGATTCGTCACGGTTGGAAACGAATGTCCTGCAGCGGAGGTGCATGGATTGCAAGCTCTGCGTGTATTAACCGAAAACTCTTCACAGCTTGTGGTTACCCAAGGCTCGACGCTCAGTGGGCAAGGTCTTTTCTGGATGCTATTTCCGTGGATACTAGGCACGTTGTGCATCTGGATTTCCTGGCGGTTAGGGAAAGCCCAGATAACCACGCGGACCTTGGTAATCGCCGCTATCGCGGTGGTTCTTTTTTCTCTCTTTTTTGACTTTGCCGGCGGAGCACGATTTTTTATCCGCCATACTTTGACTCTGTCCCGCGATTCAGCCCAAGCTGTCAGCGAGGAACGCTGGTTTGGAAAACTCACTGGCCGTACAGTGTGCAACATGAATGCCATCGAGTACGCGCAACTGGAGTTCGCGCGATCAGGCTCCAAAAGAATTATTTTTGTGATGAAGAACGATAGCGTGATTGTTCCGTTGCGATCTTCCTACACGGACGAACAGGGTTATTATGCTGTGGTGAACGCCATCAATCGCTTCCTGGGTGTTCCGGGAAGACCAGCGCCGCAGAGCGAAAAAGACCAATAATTCTGTCCGCAATGGAAGTTCTGCACGTGCGTGGTAAAAATTGTTTTACAACACTGTTACGTTCCGCGTTGATGCGCTAACTCATGCCGACACTCTGTTAGCCTAAGAATGTGAGGTTGGTCCGGGACCATGTCTACAGACGATCCGCACGACCGAGTTATGCAAACGATAGACGGCCGCAGGCAGCGGCTGGATCCAGTGGATAAATCGCCGGCATTCCTGCCCTGGCAACGTGCATGGCAACTCTCTGCATGCCAGCTCTACTGGATGCCGGTGCACTCGTTTCCGGTTCCGTTCCGGCAGCGGAAGTGGCTGCTGCGATTTTGGCAAGAGTTCTCCAACACGATTGCCGCGAAGTGTGAAACCAAGGCTGAATTGTTTTTGCAGATGAAGGCTATCCAGCCGGCTTTGCGGGACCCATTCCTCCGGAACACACGTGAATTCAGCCCTATCTTTGGCCTGAGCCGCCGGCCGGGCTCGCCTCTTCCCGCACTGCCCGACGAGCAATACATTCAGGAACTGCAAAAGGGTCAGCGCGCCTACAACCACAAGGAACTGCAGCCTGATTATTGTTATTGGTTTCTTTACAAAGAGGAAGAGCGACAGCGGGACGCCTTCTTTGGCCAGGGAGGACTTACGGCACTTTATATTAAGCCTGCTCCAGAACCCAAGGCCCAAAAAGTTGAAATCCCCAAACGCATACAGAATGACGAGAAGTACAGTGGCATTCTTGCCCAGATTGATTTGCAACGGCTTAATGATGGAATGGCGTCACTACAATCGCCTTTTCTCAAGAAGAGCAAGGAAGTGTTTGGGAAGGGCCTGGAGAATGAGCTGCAATACCCAGGATTGCTTTTCATTGTCCCGCTGCTGGATTCAGCGGCTTTTTTCGAAGCAAGCACGGAAGACCTGGACCAGTGGTTTTCTTTGTTTGACTTCTATTTGGGCGAGAGCCAGAAAGACCAGGGCATTCTGCTTGCGAGCAAGTCCGATATCGAAAACGATCTCATTGCTCTATTGGAACGGTTGCGCAGTGAAGGGCTTGAATATCCGCAATGATTGAGCCTTCCGCCAACCGAGACGGCTACGCTGTGCTCACGCAGTTGCCCGCGCCTGAGCTATGGTTTGCGTGTGTCCTTTCAGCCGCCTATCCAGTTGAACAAGCCGCGGTGGTGCACTATCAAAAAGCATGCGCCATCCTTTTGGATCGAGTCCCTGCATTTGCATTTCCATCGAACCAGGAAGTATTGCTCCAGTTCGACCGCTTTGATGCCGCCCGCGATGTTCCTCGCCTGCAACGCAATGCGCGTGCCTGGATGCCGGAAATTGGACTGGGTATCTGGCCTCACCGTGGTTCGCCCACGCTTTGGACCAGGCAGGAATTCGAAGACACTCCCGTCGGTAAGCTTCGGCCGCTGATGCACAAAGTGTTTCGTATTCAGCCCGACCCGCGTGCCGTTGCGTCGGCATGGGAGGAGTATCTTGGTTCTGGCGTCTTAGTGCGATGCGGAGTCAAAGATCCATCACGGTTTTATCAAGAGGCGATGGACAATTTTCAACCCACAATCACGGAGCCAGCGCTCAAATCTTTTCCTCTGTATGCTCCACTTCTGGAAGGCGCGGCATTGAAGAACGCAAGTAGCGATCAACTGGCTCAGTGGTTATGCGGCGCTGAAGCCTATGCGAGGGAAAGTGCGGAAGATGAGGGCCTTTTTCTGCTTTGTCCTATGCCTGACGATTCTTGGTTCCATGATTTGGCCCGGAGTAGCTTGAAAGAAGAGGTCCACTGGCAGATCAACCGTCTTACTCTGGGGCCGCATGTTCCGGAGCACAGATGACGTTCAGTTCTCGGCTGCAAGCCCTGGTGACTTAGCGAAAGACCCGCTGTATGGCGATGGGTTCAACAGACCATAGGCCATCGGAGTTCCGTTTCGTCTTCGCGAGAAAACGATAGAAAACTCTGGCCTCTGCCGGGGCCTGAACTCGGTGAGAGAGGACTAGCTCTTCGCCTTCGGTCATTAGACTCCAAACACCAAGGTGGACGATCCCTTTGGAGTCTATACGCGGCTCGGCCGGTTCCAATAAAGGGTAGTCGTTGAACTCCTGTTTTTGCTTGTCAACCTGTGCGCGGAAGACTCGTCGCAGCTCTTTTGCGCTGTCCAGCGTAATTGTTATCCTGTGTCCATTCACTTCATACATAGCTTCTTTTGAATTGTTAGCTCCATCTGCTTGCATCTTCGCTATGACCCTCATATTGAAATTGAACCCGCTCGCAAGGTTCGAGATAGCCAAGCTAAGCAGAATCGTATGCGACATCGACCTAATAATGTTGGTAAAAGCTGATTTCATGGGCACTTCCATGATGATTTTGGGATGACAGTTGGTTTCGCTGGTTTTGTGATTGGGCTGGCCGCCGATACTTTGTCACCTGCTTTTGATGGACGCCAAGACGTGGTATTGGTCTTGGGATCATACATTTCGGTCAAGTTTTTGTCCGGATCATAGCCCACTTCATAAGGGTCCGTTGCAGTTTGGCCGCTACCACAGCCCGGATAGGTCTTGACGACTTGTTCGATGGCTGTTTTGTCTGGGACTGATTTCCCGTTTTCCATTGTTCGCATTCCACCTTGTCCGGGAAGGCCGCGGTCTATTGACCACTGTTCGGTTTGCGCATAAGCTTCACGCTCTTTATCGCAATGGTTCATACTTGCAGGCTGGGTCGTATGCCACCATTCATGATAAAGCGTGGTTGCAGCATCTTGAGAAGATGTTCCGCTTAGAATAGTCACGTTGTTTCCTTGAGCTGTGCCGCCGGCTGGAAATGGGTCTACGGTCCATTTCTTGCCATCGAATTTGTGGTCAGGAAAAGTTATCGAGTCGTACTTCGTAACATTCAATTTGCTAAGTCCGGCCACAACGTTACGGTCCTTGGCGCATAGAATTTTTAGAACTCCTGGCACACTCCAGCCACTCGCCGCATTTGATGAATGCTGGGCCCTTCCCGGTGCAAGCACGGCCAGTGCGCTTGCGGCGCTTCCCACCTCCCTCGACAACAACTTGCTGTGCGAGTGAATTCGGCCATTCGGCGCGCTCAGTAGAATATCGCCGTCTGAATGCAGCGTGAGCATGGCGTCGCCGGTTTCGTCGCTGTTTTCGATCAGGGAGATCTTCAGGTGTTTGGGAGTGGCCACCACAATCGAGTTCTTGCCGGGCTTGTCCACGATAGTGATGCGATGGCCGCTCTTGGTCACGATCCGTTTTACATCGTTCGGCGTAATATCGTCGCCCCAGAATTTCTCGCGCGGCGGATGGAGCACGCCGTTCCAACTGGATCCCAGCACTCGAGCGCGCTCGGGGTCGCCCTCTTCATACATGACCCAGACTTCATCTCCGATCTCAGGCAAGAACATGAAACCACGGTCGGCGCCGGAATGGGGAGTCATCAGGCGAAGCCAGCAAGTGTGACTGTCTTCTTGCCAGAAGTATTGCACCTGAAGGCGTCCCAGACCTTGAGGATCATTATTGTCTAAGACGCGAGCTGGGACGACGCCGTCAGAATGCGGAGCGCGCGGTGGATTGGGGTGGGTGTACTTCTTCCACGGCGTGCAAAGGAATTCGTTTTCATAGCCCTTGCTGGTCCAGCGATGTACCACGCGGACAATCCCATAAGTCCCATTTGCATCCGGAGTGCCTTTGATCTCGACTTCATTGCCGGCTTTGAGAGTTCGTTCCCGGCTCACGCCACGGCAGATCACGCCTTGTCCCAGCGAGCGGCGCGTCTCTTTCTTTAACCGGTCTTGAAGGTCCGCAACGTCCAACAGGCGTTTCCTGGATGCGGTAGAGTCACTCGGTACGCTGGCCGACTTGGTCCGCACCGCCTCCACCATTGCGCTGGAAGAACCGTAAAACAGGGGATCGTCTTTGACCTTCTGCGTGACTTCGCTCATCATCTTGCGATAATCGTAATGTGCGCCGGCGGCTGAAGGTTGCGCGAGCTTCCCGCTGGTTGAAAAATGAAGAAGGCCATGCTCGCCGCGCCAGTCCACGGCAACGCCAGACTGAAAGCTATTCTGGATTTCAATCCCTTTTTCCGCTGGCCGGAGCCATTTCTCACTTTCATCAACCAGGCGCAGCAGGTAGTGGAAGTCAGTTTCGGCGATCTGGACATAAGAAAGCTGTGGCCCGTCCACACTGCCTTCTAAGGAGAGGCCAGTCGCAGACGCGAGCTTCTGGGCTACCTGATTTGCTGATTGTTGAAAGTAGTACTGGCGTCGTGGAGTAAGGTCCATCAGATACGATCGGGAAACAGCCCGCATACGTGCGCCATAGCTTCCCGATGCTTCATACTCGAGTTCGCTCTCCAAAATAAATCCGCTGAAGATCGAAACCTCTGCGCCGTCTTCACCTACGGCGGTGATCGTGAGGTCCTTGCCCAGCATATCTTCCGCGGGGAAGCGCTGATCAGAAGTCTGACGGCACTCTAGCTCGCACCACCAATGGTGATTCAGTTCCTGGGAAACAGTCACTTGCGCGAGCAGAGAGTCAGAGAGCAGTTCGCCGCCGATTTTGACAAAGCTAGCTTCGGCCATTGTAAAACCCGTTCATTATAGTTGCGCGTTCCGTGCTACGTTTCTACTTCTTCCATGGCTCGTTGCGCCAGAGGCGGCTAAGAGCCAACTTCCTTGGAGAACACCTTACTGTGAAAATGAATCCGGCCATTGGGGGCGCTTAATAAAATGTCGCCGTCAGAATGGAGTGAAAGCATGGAATCGCCGGTTTCATTGCTTTTTTCAATAAGTGACACTTTGAGATGCTTGGGCGTGGCCAGCACAATGGAGTTTTGCCCGTCCTTGTCAACGATTGAGATTCGGTGTCCGCTCTTGGTTACAATGCGCTTGACATCATTGGGGCCAACATCGCTGCCCCAAAAATCTTCCCTGGGCGGCTTTGACACGCCGTTCCAGGCACAACCGAGCACGCGTCCACGCTCCGGATCGCCCTCTTCAAAGGCCACCCAGACTTCATCCCCGACTTCCGGAAGAAACATAAAGCCGCGGTCGGCTCCGGCATGCGGCGCCATCATCGTCATCCACTGGGTCTGGTTGTCTTCTTGCCAGTAGAACTGCACCTTGACCCGTCCGGAGTTGTCAGGATCGTTGTTGTCAACAATCCTTGCGGGAACAAGGCCGGGTGACTGGCGTGTGCGCAGAGCTTCTGGATTCGTCCACTTTTTCTGCGGCGTGCACTCGAACTGGTTGGTATACCCAGTGTTTTTCCATTGATGGATGACCCTGGTGACACCGTACACGCCATGGGAATCCAGGGCGCCTTGAATTGTTATCTCATTGCCGGCCTTTATTTCGGCGTTCCGGCTCTCTCCCTTGCAAACAACTGTATGGCCCAGGGAGCGGCGCGATTCTTTCTTAAGAAGTTTTTCAAAGTCATCGACAGTATCCATCCGCGCCCGCTGGTAAACGTAGTCAGAGGGCAGTAGAGCGTTCGACTGGCTCTTAGCGGCAGCCACCATCTTTTGTGCTGACTCATAAAAGTCAGGGTTGTCCGATACGTTGGTGAAGGTCTTGCTCTGCATGGCTTTGGGATCGTAGTGAGCGCCGTCGCATGAGGGTTGTGCGAGCCTGCCGCGCACCCGCAAGCTCAGTAGTCCATCATGGCCGCGCCATTGCAGTTCTGAGCCTTTTTGAAAAGATGTTTGGACTTCTATGCCCTTGTCACTCGGCCTCAGCCAAGCCTCGGCGTCATCAACCAAACGCCGGACAAATTCGAAATCGGTTTCTTCCGTTTGCAGATAGGCGCGCGGCTCCTGGGCCGGCATATTTCCTTCCAATTGCAAACCCGATGCTGACACCAGGTGCTGGGCCGCGTCCTTGGAAGTTTGTTTAGGGAAGTACTCTCGCCTGGGAGTCAGGTCAAGAAAATAGGAACGGCTGACTGCGGTGAGGTGCCCGGTGTAGCTCCCGTAAACCTCATACTCAAGTTCGCTCTGGACAATCACGCCTACAAAAACTTTGTTTTCAGAGCCCTGGGCATTGTGCGTGACCACCTGTAGTTCTTTGCCCAGCATGTCTTCCGCGGGGAAGCGCTGGTCTTGCGTCTGGCGTAGGCTCAACTGGCACCACCAGTGAGCGTTGAGTTCCTGGGTTACATTTACTTCGCGGAGGAGTGCATTGTCAACCTGCACGCCATCGAGCTTGATGAAGGCTGCGGGCATATTTAATTCTCCTTACCAAAGGTTCTTACTTCTGGTCAACTACCGAAGCTGCTGGACGGTGATGGCTATCTCGCCGCGGAACCCGATCTTCCCTAAATCAAGGCTGGAATCGGACCGCTTGACTTCATCGATCGGGTTGCCACCATTATCTCGCACAATGATCCGGGTTGGAGAGATATCAAAGATGAAATGGTACGTATCGGGCCGTTCCGTGAGCTGCGCCTTGGCCTGGCCGGATTCGTGGCTTCCGGCAGCCACGACTTGGCGAGTAAATGTTTTTCCGCTCGCGGAGTAAATAACTTTATCTGCCTCTCCACGATAGTCCAGCGTCCATTCGACTTTCTTCTTTGTGAATATCCCTGAGTGCGGTTTCTCAATGATTACACTGAAAGATCCAGCTCTGGACTTAAGCCAGGCATACTCTGATTTTTTCAGCACCCACCACTTGTCCCGACGCGACCATTGCGACGGATTTTCAAACAGCTCGGCATCAGCCGAATCCTGCGGCCCAGCCGCCTGGAGACTTAACCCGATGGCCGTAGACTTATCGGGTTCCACCGAGGACGTTCCGGTTGAAGCAGCGAAATGTTCAGCTTCCACCGTGTATGTGTAAACACCCTTCTTCAAGAAGACCGTTTCATTGGGTCGCACTACCCGCGGTGGTTCGTTGCCGGTACGGAGCGTGATGGCGGCATTTGCGGGCGTTACATTGAAAGTTAAAGATCCATTCCGGAGGAGCGGGAATTGTTTCCCGCTTACGGTTTCTGTTTGTCTGGACCTGAACTGCCGGGTAACAGTGGGAGAATCTTCATAGGCCGCCTTTTTTAGCCCGACTTTATGCTCGCCTGTCGACACGTCGAGCATCAGCGAACCGCTCTCCGGTACAGTTCCGCGCAGTTCTCCATCAACATAAACCGCGGCGCCCGGCTCGGCGCCCTCAAGATGCAGTTGTGCCTCAAGAGAAGTTAGCGTGAATACTTCCCTGGAAGTCTTCTTGTCCTTGATGTTGACTTCACGTACTTCGCTGTCCTGATATTGCGGGGCGACGACCTGAATCGTGTGCTTGCCGGTTTCCAACAACACTGTCTTTGAGCCATTGGACAGCGGGTTCTTGCGGAGCCTGCCGTCGATCTTCACCTGTGCCTGGGGCGCGTTAGCTTCAATCTGAAGTGTTCCACTGGCGGCGCCGGTACTCAGCGAGACCATCAGAGTGGGTGTCGTTGCTGGGTCAATCGTCAAGGAGCGGCCATCACTCAAATTAAATTCGGCACCCGCAGTTGAAGTATCCACGACCAGGCCGTCCGGAGGAATGGCCTGCGGCGGCAGTTTGCCGCTACTGCCTTTCAGGTCAGAGCTGGCAAATATTCTGGCGGAATTGCCCAGGGTGCTGACCACGACGACGGAGCAGTCTTTTGCTTGCATCGGGCCGGAGAGCGTAGCAGCTTTTCCTGATTGAATATTAAGAGGCAATTCCAGAAGAACGCGTCTTCCGCGTGACACTTTCAAAGTGGTGTTGCCGGAGCTCAATTGTTCAGGCCCAAACTCGCCGGACTGGAGGGAAACCGGAGGCCGCTCTCCGATGGTCACTTTTCCGTCTTTAAGGTCAGAAGCGAACCGAAGCTCGGGTAAAAGCGGCGTCAGAGTGAATGTGATCGGGCCTGAAGCTGCTGTTGGCGTGAACCTTTTGACATCCGTTTGATAGCCGTCATGAGATGCCTCAATGGCATACTCTTTGCCGGCCTCCAAGGATGTGGCGCCTGAGTCGGTTGATTTTCCATCGACGGTGAATTTTGTGCCTTCAATGTTGGCCTTCAGCTCTATACGGACAGTTCCTGCTTTCGCGGCCGCAGGCAGCCGGGACTTATGAACAAAATAAAATACTCCGAACGCTGCAACAAGCAAGAGAGGCACAAGCACGATCGCAGCCAACGGCAATTTCTTCGGTTTTACAACCGCGCGAACTGGGGGTGAAGATGGACGCGGGCTGGCCCCCGGTTGAGCCGTTAAAACGGTCAGAGGCGCTGAGGATTCAGCCGGCATTCCCACCGGGACCGGGTGAACATCGCGACGGTCAAGTTGAGCATCGATAGCTGCGTTCGAATCTAGATCTTCATTGTTATCTTGAGCAGGGCCATGGCCCGCCGGCGAGAGACGGTTTCGCTTAGGCGTTGGAGAAGGAGTTTTCGGCGTTTGCTGGGCCTCGCGCGGATCGGTGTGAATGCTATTCAGGAGAGTTGTCTGCAGTTGTGACAGGCGCATGTCATTGGGATATTGCCTGAGCATGGTTTGAACTTTTAACAATGCACCTTGAAGGTTCCCCGTGGCCTGTAGGTCCCGTGCTTCCCAGACGCACGTGTCCACCTGGGCCTGGCGTTCCTGGTCCTGGACTTGGGTAAAAAGACTGCGTGCCACCGGATTGCTCTTCTCCAGTTGCAGAGCTTCTTGAATAAGAGGTTTGGCTGACTGCCAATCCTTGCTCATCAGAGTCCGTCCATAATCCAGCAGCGCGTTCAAGAAGGCCGCGCGGATGATGTGGTTGCGTGAATCCAGTTCAGTGGCTTTGCGAAGGCAGGGAATTCCTTTGTCGAAATCCCCATTGGCGCAAAGGTTCTTGCCTTCCTCAAAATCACGCTCCGCGGCGGCGCGCTTTTCCGTTCCTTGCGCAATCAATTTTTCCAGACTGGTAAGTTCGCGGTCGGCGGGGAACTCGGCCAAAGCTTCACGAAGAAGAGACTGGGCTTTGTCGTAGTCGCCCGTTTCCAGGTGTTGATCAATCTGCCGCACCCAGCGTGATTTTGTTTCCTCCCGGGTCTGCTCATCGCGTCTGCGCGTCAATCTTTCTACTTCCACGTCCAGGCCGGGATACTTGCGGTAGATATTGCGCAGGATGTCCCACTGGCCAATGGCTTCACCAAATTGGTTGCGTTGTTCGTACTGCCTGGCCTTGTTGACGATTGAATTCACAAGGTCGCGGCGTTCGCGGATCAGCTTCAGGTTGTCTTGAAAGTGCGGCTCTTTCGGATACCGCTGCGTGGCTTCCTTCAAAATGCTGATTTGACGGTCCAAATCAGCTTCCGCTTCCACGCGACGACCTACCTCCGCTACGGCCGCGGACAATTCTTGCCGCTCCCGTTCCTCCGCTTCAAGTTTCAGTGCTTGAAACAATGGGTCGGACGGATTTTTCTTGAGAAACTCCGCGCAGAAGGCCAGCACCTTATCAAAGCTTTTTTCCTCGAGGTGGCGTCTGGCCTCGGCGTAAGCATTTCGAAACGCCTCTCTCTCCGAGCGGATCTGCTTGTATAAACTCTGGTATTGCGCTTCCTTCTCCGCGTTCTCCGTCCCGGAGGATTGCCGCGATAGAGCTAAGACGCGTTCCAGCTTGTCCAGCGCGGTGCTGATCTCGCCCTGGTGGTAGCACTGCAACGCTGACTCGTAAAGCTGTTCTTTTTCTTTTCGGCTATGGATCGACTCTTTTTCCTGCTGGTCAACTTGCGCCAGAAGCGCGTGAGCCTGGACGTCACTGGGACGCAGCCGCAGAATCTCCTCCAGGCCTTGGCGCGCCTGGCTGAAAAGCTGGTTCCCAATGTGCTGGTGCACCAGTTGATACCATTGATCAACCTGTTTTTCGCTGCGCCGCTTATCGACTTCCGACTTCATGTGGAGTGCATCCACCTGTTGCGGATCGATTTCCAGGATCTCCTGGATTTTTTGCATGGCCAGCGGATATTCTTCTTCCTCGATGCGAGTCCGGGCATTTTCCAGCAACTGGCGGATGGTCTTCTGCTGGATGGCCTGGTCAAGCTGGATACGGAGCAAGGGAATCTGCGGATCGATGTGCCCTTCCGCTTCCAGTTCATTGAGAACATCCCGGGCAAACTGGTAGTCTCCATCGCTGTGCGCTTTTTTCACGCGCTCAATGCGAGGTTGAATTCTGGCGGAGTCAAAGTACTCAATCGGGTCGTTTCTCAGCGCCTTCTTGAGGACCTCACCGAACTCGCGGGCGCTGGCAAACCGATGCAACGGCAGCTTGGCCATGGCCTTATGCACAGTCCGGCTCACCAATGAGTTGATGGCCGCATTGAGCTCAGAAGCCGGCGGAGGAATGTGAGTACGGATTGCCTCGGCTGTCTCGTCTTCGGTTGGGCGAGCGAAAGGTTTGCGCCCGGTCAGCGCCTCATAGCAGACCACAGCGAGGGCATAAATGTCTGAAAGAGGAGAAGGAGGTTTGCCGGAGAGTAATTCCGGGGCAACGTATTGCAGAGTGCCCTTCATCCCCGTGACCGTGCGCATTTCAGCCAGGTGGACCACGCCGAAGTCAATGATCTTTACAGAGTCATCATCGAGAACAAAGATGTTGCTCGGCTTGAGGTCGCGATGCACCAATCCCTGCTCATGCGCGACCTGCAAGCCTCGGCATGTCTGGGTGATGATTTCGACGGTGCGTTCTACGGTCAGCCGCTGGCTGTCGCTCTTGATGAGTCGATCCAGCGTTACCCCCGGAAGCAGGGGCATAACAAAGAAGGGCTTTTGTTGACCGTTCTCTTCGAACTGGCCGGTTTCCAGAATATCAACGATGTTGGGATGGCTGAGCCGGGCGAGTACGCTCCATTCTTTCTCGAACAGATCGAACGCCGTATTATTTCCCGGACCTGAAATTGTCTTCAGCGCGACGTACCGGCGGGTAATGATGTCGTATGCCTTATAGACAATACCCATGCCGCCTTGCCCGATAGGCGATTCCCTAATCTCGTACCGTTCGCCAACCATGAAAGGGGCAGGTTGGACCTGTGTCCATCGCATAGGCATTTTTGTGCCATGAGGGCGCGCCTGATTTTAGGATCGAGCGCTCCGGATTATTGTAACCCAATGCGCGGGGCACAAGATTGGAAGAATGGAAGAAATGGAAGAATAGATTTAGAGTAGCCGATCAGCGCCGTTTCTTGCTTTCACTCTGCGCGAGCCGGGCCTTCACCATTCTCTTAACCAGTGCGGCCGGCAGGGGTTTGTCGGTGGGGAAGTGGATAGTCCCTTTGGATGTGGAATAGCCTTTCAGTTCATTCTTGAACGCCTCAATCACCGCCGCTGTAGGGAACAAACTGCAATGGTTTGAAAACGCGGCGTACCATACTAACGGACCTTTGTACTTGAACGTTGGCATCCCATAGCTGATGGCCTCGATGGTTTCCGGAGGCACGGCTGAACGAATGGCCGCGCGAACGTTTTTCAAAGTGCTGCGGGCAGGTTCCGGAACGCCGGCAAGATATTCGTCCACAGTTTTCGGAACGACTTTGTTTTTCGCGGCGGAACTGCGATTGCCAGATTTAACTTTTTTCATCCGGGCAATGCTACAAGAAGCGCTGATTCCACGTCTATGCCTCAGCCCGATGTTCACAACTCCTAACTTCCTGTTGTGGGCAAACGCTTGTTACACAATCATCGAGACGCGCTGCGGAGAAGGGCCGATTGCAACTGCCGGCTTTTGCGTCCTGGAAGCAACAGTTTTGCTTCGAAGGATTTTTTGCTCACCCGGTGCATTCCCCAATGCACTCCAAAGGTGCATGGCCGCGTAAGCCCGCCAGGGCCGCCATGCTTCGGCGCGTTGCTCAAGTTCACGGCTGCTCTTTAGATCCAGTGCGCGCAGAAGGCCCAGATCGCCGGAAGGAAACGCATCAGGTTCTCCAAGGGCGCGCATCGCCACATATTGCGCCGTCCACTTTCCGATGCCGGGAATCTCGCAGAGTCGGGCCAGGAAAGCTTCCGTATCCACGATCTGTTCAAAGCTGATGTAGCCATCACTGACGGCACGAGCAAAAGATTGGATGGTTGCCGCGCGCGCCTTGGTCAGGCCGATACTAGACAGATTGGCATCGGCCAAGACCTCAGCTGGGGGAAAGAGATGTGTAAGGCCATTCGCTCCGGAGAATGGCCGGCCCAACGTCCTAGCTATTCGACCCGCAAGATTTGAAGCTCCCTTGACCGTGATTTGCTGGCCGAGAATCGCTCGTATCGCAAGCTCAAAACCGTTCCAGCAGCCCGGTACGCGCAGGCCTGCGTTTGTCTTGATACAAGGAGCCATCACCGGATCGGCCCGTAGACCTTCTGCGATGGCAGACGGATCGGCGTTCAAATCAAACATCGCGCGCAGCCGTTCGATGATAAAGAAGAGCGAGCGCGTGTCGCCGAATTGGACACGCACCGCGAGCGCGTCACTCTTGGCGTCCAAAGAGACTTCAAAATATCCGTGGCTGCCGTTCAGAAAAATAGAGCGACGATAAGTGCCAAGCTCCACCACCTCAACGCCCGGTATGGCCCGGGCTGCTAAAAATGCCAATATACCGTTCCAGTTGTAAGGAGGACGGAAGCGAAGCCGGAACAGGTACTGGCTTTCTGGCTGGGGCGCCGTCTGCCGCGCAAGACGCCGGATTTGGGTTGGCGTTCGGTGATAAGTGTTGTGGATAGCGGCGTTGAATCGCCGGACACAACCGAAGCCGGAAGCAATCGCAACGCGCGTCATGGTCAAACCTGTCTCGTCGATGAGCTTCTTCGCAAAATGCAGACGGCGCGTCCGGGCCACGGCGCTGGGTGTGGCTCCCAGGTGCTGGAGAAAGAGGCGTCGAAGATGGCGCGAGCCGACTCCCAGTCGTTCGGCAAGAACTTCTACTCCGCCATCTTCCAGTCCACTCTCGCCGATCAGGCGCAAAGCGCGCGAAACCGTATTCGGAGTACCAAGCCAGGCGGGCGTCCCCGGTGAGCATTCCGGCCGGCAACGCAGGCACGGACGAAAGCCGGCTTCGGCAGCCGCTGCCGCGCTGGAAAAATAACGGACATTTTTCTCTTGCGCGGTCGGCGCGGGGCAAATCGAGCGGCAGTAGACTCCGCTGGTGCGCACACCAATGAAGAACTTGCCGTCAAAGCGAGCATCGCGCGACAACCGTGCCCGTGAGCATACCTGCCAATCAATATCCATATCGACAACCTGATGATAGCCGATCTTGCCGGACCAACTGGACGTTTTCGGACCTGTCTCCCGGACGGCATTTGCCTGGCGAAATTTGGCAACGCGACAACGCGCCTTTCAGGAGCAACGTCCGAAAATGTCTGGTTTATTGAGAGCGAGGTCCACAAACGTCCGACTTCTTTCCTGTTGTTGGACGTATCTTGGCGCAGCAGGTGCACCGAATGCAGCTGGGCCTTCCAACCAGAATCTCAAGTTAGCTGGAAAAGAACAGATGGCAGTTTCGGTCCCTTAAGCTTCGAAAAGAAAAAATCAAGGAGGCAATCGTGAAATCCAGAATATTCACATGCGTGACCGCGGTCACGCTGTTCGCTGCACTGACGGCATCGGTTCGGTCAGGCGCGCAAGACCTGCGGGAACATCATAGGCCGGCCGGTTACACCGTAGTTGATTTGGGAACGCTTGGCGGAAATGATGCTGGTGGCAATAGTATTAACAATCGTGGCTGGGTAACGGGTACCAGCAAAGTGACTGGCGGCCAGAATGCGCATGCCGCGCTCTGGGTCAGGGGAACAAAAACTGATCTGGGCACCTTGGGTGGGCCTAACAGCGCGGTGGCTTGGCCGGTCAAGAATGATCACGGCGCGATCGTGGGCATCTCGGAAACCGCACAGATCGATCCGTTGGGAGAACGCTTTTCTTGCCCGTCATTTTTCTTGGGAGTCCCTCTGAGCCACCATTCATGCCAGGGGTTCCGGTGGCATGAGAACGTGATGACCCCGCTGCCCACATTGGGCGGTAACAATAGTTATGCCACGGCCATGAACAACCGGGGCCAGGCGGTAGGATGGGCGGAAAATACCGTCCATGATCCAACTTGTGTGGCTCCGCGACAGGTGCTCCAGTTCAGAGCTGTGATCTGGCACCCAAAGGGTGAGGTGGAGGAATTGCCTCCGTTCGGGGCCGACACAACTTCCGCCGCCACCGCTATCAATGACGAAGGCCAGGTGGTGGGCATCTCCGGCATCTGCGATCGAGCCGTGGGAAGGTTCAGCGCCAAGCACGCAGTGCTCTGGGAACATGGCACGGTAAAGGACATCGGCAATTTTGGCGGCGGGGCATGGAACACTTCTGCCGCAATCAACCACAAGGGACACATCGCCGGCTTTTCCGATTTTCCCGGGGACTCGAGTGGGGCAGGGAATTTCCACGCGTTCCTCTGGACTCAGGAGCACGGTATTCAGGACTTGAATACTCTTCCCGGAGATTCTTTCAGCCTGGCATTCGGCATGAATGACGAAGGGCAGGTGGTGGGCCAGTCGCTGGATGCCAATGGGTTCTCCCGGGCGTTCATCTTTGAGAATGGAAAAATGACGGACCTGAATGATCTGGTCCCGCCCGGCTCTCCGTTTTTGGTCTATGCCAACGACATCAACGATCGCGGCGAGATCGCGGGCCAGGCTTGCGTCGTTGTCAATGCCGCCTGCGTATCAACCAGTGCTGTACTGTTGATTCCCAAACATGGCAGAGACGATGACGATGACGAGTTTGACTCTTCTGAGTCTAACCGGGAGGGCAATGGGCGGAGAGTCATGCTGCCTGAAAATCTCCGCCGGCAGCTCGAACAACGGTGGGGCATAGGCCTCTTGGATGGAGTGAAGCAAGCGCAATGACCATCCGATGAGGGGTGTGGTCGTAAACCGTGCGGGATGAGGGTAGGAAAATCCTGCCCTCACCCCGAGCCCCTTGCAAAAACGAGCGAGTTGCGCGGGAACAGAACATCGGAAGGCGTAACTTGATTGGAAGAGGAGAATCAAGATGAATTTGAGCACTGGATGGCTGAAGGCGGCTGCCGTTGTTCTGTTTGCCTTCTTTGCTGCCATCAACCAGCCGACCATTAGTTCAGCCTCCGCGAATGCGCAGTCACCGCCAGCTGGCTGTACTGCGGCTGAGTACCGGCAGTTTGATTTCTGGGTGGGTGATTGGGATGCATTTGACGTGGACGGCCCCGCGGCTGCTGTGGCGCGCATCCGCGTGGAACGTATACTCGACGGGTGCGTTGTGCTGGAGAGCTATGACGGAACAGACAGCTTGAAGGGCCAGAGCTTCAGCCTCTACGATGCATCAAGAAAGATGTGGCATCAGAGCTGGGTCACGAATCGCGGACAGTTGCTGGTGATTGAAGGCGAATTCCATGCTGGCGAAATGGTTTTGAGCGGCGCGGACCGGACAAAAGACGGAAAAGAGAGGCGAGTCCGCGGGACCTGGAAGCCAGTGAATGGAGGCGTTCGCGAGACCGCGGTCACCTCCCTGGATGGCGGCAAAACGTGGCAACCGTGGTTCGATCTCCTGTTCCGGCCGCATAAGCAGTGAAGCGCGTATCTAATTCTCGAGAGGTTGAATGATCAACAAGGAAAGTTCTGTAGCGGATGCTCCTGTCCCGACGGAAACGAGTCAGCCTGGGCGGAGCAGAATCCAGACAGTCGATGCATTACGAGGCGCAATTATCATCATTATGGCCCTTGATCATGTCCGCGACTATATCAGCTCAGCGGCCATGGAGTTTTCTCCCACGAACCTGGCACGGACCACTACAGCCATCTTCTTTACCCGCTGGATCACCCATTTCTGTGCTCCCGTATTCGCGTTTACGGCCGGGATTGGAGTTTTTTTGTGGCTGGGGCGTAACCGGACGAAGGCGCAACTGTCGCGGTTCTTGCTGACGCGCGGTCTATGGCTCATTTTTCTTGAGCTGACGTTGATTCGTTTCGTTATGTTTTTTGACATCAGATTCAGCAATACGCTCATCATTCTTTCCGTGATATGGATGTTGGGTCTCTGCATGATAGTGCTGACGGGATTGATTCATCTGCCCACGCACTTGCTGGCCGTTCTTAGCGTTGTCGTGATTGCAACGCATAATCTGTTCGATTCTGTTGCTTCCGTGCGCTTCGGTTCGGCGGCCTGGGTCTGGGACATTCTTCATCAGCAAGGGATCTTTCGGGTCTACAGCACCAGCGTTCTGGTTGCGTATCCGCTGGTTCCCTGGGTGGCCGTGATGGCCGCCGGTTATTGCTTTGGCCCGGTGTTGCGGTGGGAATCCGCCCGACGGCAGCGCTTGCTGGTGAGGCTTGGGCTTGCGGTGAGCCTGGCGTTCGTTCTGCTGCGGGCGTTAAACATCTACGGCGATCCGTTCCGCTGGTCCGTGCAGAGCTCAAAGATTTTCACGCTGCTTTCATTCCTGAACTGCACCAAGTACCCTCCGTCACTCCTGTTTCTGCTGATGACGCTGGGGCCGGCATTGATCGCCACGGCATGGCTGGAGCGCAGGCAATTCTCCGCCAACAACCCGGTGATCGTGTTCGGACGAGTGCCATTCTTCTTTTTTGCCGTTCATCTGGCATTGATTCATGCCTTGGCCATCCTCCTGGGATTTCTTCGCTATGGCCGAGCAAGTTTTCTGCTGCTTCCTGCGCCATCGATGGGCAGCATGCGGAAGATATTTCCCCCGGACTACGGCTACAACCTATGGGTCGTGTACGCGGTCTGGATAGCCGTGGTCGTCATGCTGTATCCGTTGTGCCGATGGTTCGCCCAACTGAAGGCACGCCGGAAGGACTGGTGGCTGAGCTATTTGTAAATGAGGTATTTCCACTCAGATAAATTTGGTGGTTCACCGCGCACTCTGTACGCACATCCTGAGTTTGCGTATGCCATCGTGGATCTGCTGTGAGTTTGTGCCCCCGTAGCCAAGAATCACGCCGCTCTTGCCCGGCGGTTTGGAATAGCAGATGGACAAGGGCATTACGGAAACGGCTTTCTGCGCGGCATTCCTCGAAACGGCCACATCATCAGTACCAGGCGGCAGAAGTGCCACCAGATGCATGCCCGCTTCAGCGCCAATGACCTCGAGCCTATCTCCCATTTGAGTCTGGATCGCATCTACCAATGCTTTTCGCCGGTCACTATAGAGAATTCGCATCTTACGTATGTGGCGAGCGAAGTGTCCCTCGCGGATGAAATCGGTCATGGCAGCCTGGTAGAGAGTCGATGAAAAAATGTCAGCGGCATGCCGGGCGGCGGAGAAAGCAGGGACCAAATCCTTGGGAACAACCATATACCCCAAGCGCAAGGCGGGAAACATGACTTTGCTCAACGTTCCGACATAAATGACCCTTCCATCTGTGTCCAGGCCTTGCAGTGACGCGATCGGGTGGCTGCCAAACCTATATTCGCTGTCGTAATCATCTTCAATGATCCAAGCACCGGAGCGCACTGCCCAGTTGAGAAGAAGCATGCGGCGTGAAGCGCTCATCGTCGTGCCCAGGGGATATTGGTGCGACGGCGTGATATAAACAGCCCGCGCGCCACGACCTTGACGGATGATCTCCGCTACATTCATTCCGTCTTGGTCTACACGAACCGGGATCACCTTGGCCCCTGCTGCCATGAAAATCTGGCGCGCGTCAGGATAGCCGGGCTCTTCCATCCCAATCCGGTCTTGGGGATCCAACAGAACCTGTGCGGAAATCTGCAAAGCCTGCTGTGATCCGGTTGTCACCAGAATCTGCGATGACTCGCATCGTACTCCGCGAGATGCGCCGAGATATTCCGCGATCGCTTCACGGAAGGGCAGATGTCCCATGGCATTGCCATAGGCCATCGTGCCCATCGGCGATCTTCGCGAATGCCGGGCCACCAGCTTTGACCAGACGCCGACAGGAAAGTGGTCGAGCGCGGGCAGGCTTACGCGAAACGCGCCCAGGTTATCCAACCATGTTTGTACCGGCAAGTGGGTTAACGCAACTCCGCGGCGTGACATTCGCCGCGAACCCGGCATTTCCACGAGTTCTGGAAGCCCTTTCCGCGCTTTTACCGCGGGGGAATTCAGCGTGCCCTGTGGGATGGATCTAGCCACGCACGTGCCGGCTCCAACGAAAGTTTCAAAGTACCCTTCAGCAAATAATTGTTCGTATGCGGTCAGGACCGGGATGCGTGAGATTTTCAGCTCGGCGGCCAACCCCCTGGTTGACGGCACTCGCTGCCCTGGCCGCATCTGGCCGGCGATGATGGCTCTCCGAAACCAGTCATATAACTGGCGATACAGCGGGGTCTTCGTGCGCGAGGCAAGCATGATTGGCGGGAGAAAGCTGGCAGAGATGCGTTTCATTGTGAATTTTAAAGTGGTCATATCGTAACAGAGAAGAGTGGTTATTGTGGCAGACCACTCTCTGGGTTAGTTTCTGTGCATGATGCGAGACAGCACCGGACTCGGCGCAGCCCGGAGCGGGGAAGCCGTTCGCCTCGCCAAGGGGAGAGACGAATGAAGGAGATAATGATGAAGATCAAACACATTCGGACTTATTTCCTGGTGTGCGGCTTGGTGGTCGTCTTGCAACCACTTCATGGACGCGCACAGCAGAATCCGGACGCATCGAAAAGCAGCCTTAGATACACTCCCACCGAGCGGGACGGGCAACACGATTTCGACTTTGAGATTGGTACCTGGAAAACTCACCTCAGGCGTCTGGTGCATCCGCTAACCGGCTCGACGACCTGGGTCGAATATGAGGGCACTACTGTGGTCCGACAGATTTGGAATGGCCGCGCCAATCTGATAGAACTCGAGGCCGATGGACCTGGGGGTCACTTCGAGGGTCTGAACCTTCGTCTATACAATCCCGAATCCCATCAGTGGAGCCTCAATTTTGCCGGTAGTAGCGGCGGTACTCTGAGCCAGCCCACGATCGGCGCGTTCAAAAATGGGCGCGGCGAGTTTTTTGACCAGGAAACACTGAACGGCCGAGCCATTCTTGTTCGATTTGTTATCTCAGACATCACCCCGAATTCGTGCCGCTTTGAACAGGCGTTTTCGGAAGATGGAGGCAGGACTTGGGAAGTCAACTGGATCGCGACAGACACGCGGGTGAAAGCCGAATCTGATAAAGCGCACTGAACCGTGGCAGACCAAATTGGAGATCGCGCGACTGCGACACGGCCAATCTGCATCTTGAACACTTTGGGAGGTTGGTATGCACGATGTGATTTCCGAAACCACGAACGCGGAGGCAACGCGGTTTGATTTTCTCGAAGGCGAGTGGAACGCCATCTGCCGGTTTCACCTGCTCGATGGATACTGGGGCGAGGGGCCCGGCTCGCTGAAGGCAAGCAAAGTCCTGGATGGCTGTCTTTTCCTGGAATTTTTCGAGGGACCCTATCAAGGAACGATCATCAAGGGCCTCGGTCTCCGCGCCTTCAATCCGCAAACCTCCCAGTGGGAGCACACGTGGGCAGACACGTCCGCGCCGGGTGGCTTCCTGGTCTGGCGCGGACGATTTGAAGGCGGCGCCATCGATCTTCACGGCCAGTGGGTGGATGAGGCTGGGCGCCACGTTCTCTCGCGGCTCACCTGGTCTCAGATCACCGAGCGGTTTGCCCATTGGGAGAGTCACCGTTCCATGGATGGCGGTAAAACCTGGACCAAACACTGGATGATTGATTTCACGCGAAAGGCCACGAGTTGACTTGTGGCCTTCGCCGCAACAACAGAGTAGACAACGAATTTAAAGGAGCGGTAATGAACATCAAACATATTCAGACTTATCTCCTGGTTTGCAGCTTGGCTGTCATCTTGCAATCCCTTCAAGGACGCGCACAGCAAAACTCTGATGCGTCAAAAATAAGCGTCGAGCACACTTCCGCGCAACATGATGGACAACATGATTTTGATTTTGAGGTGGGTGCTTGGAAAATTCACCTGAAGCGCCTTGATCATCGCTTGGTCGGTTCCACGAACTGGGTCGAATTTGACGGTACCTCCGTGACCCGCAAGGTTTGGGATGGCCGCGCCGATCTGGAAGAGTTCGAAGTTGACAGCCCGACAGGCCACATCGAGGGTATGACCCTGCGTCTATACGATCCCCAAACCCACCAGTGGAGTCTCTATTGGGCCACTAGCAAGAGCGGTGCGCTGGGCCAACCTACAATCGGCGAATTCAAGAACGGACGCGGCGAATTTTTCGACACCGAACCATCTGGTCCGAATGGCAGATCCATCCTGGTTCGATTTGTCTGGTCGGACATTACCCCGAATTCAGCGCACTTTGAGCAGTCGTTCTCGGACGATGGGGGCAAAACCTGGGAGGTCAACTGGATCACGGACCAGACACGAGTGAAAGAGGAATCCGGCAAAGCGCACTGAACTTAGGACAAATGGCCAAACCACAGCTCATCTAACGGCCCGCGTTCAAGAATGTTAGATTTATCTGGTCATCAGATATCCATGCCTAACCTTCGCGAGCAATTCGGCCAGATAGACATTTATCTTTTTGACCAGATTCTGAGAGGACGTATCGTTCCCGGGATGCGAATCCTGGATGCGGGCTGTGGTTTCGGTCGCAACCTCGTCTATTTTCTTCGGGAAGGGTACGAGGTTTTTGGCGCGGACTCTGATCCGCAGGCTCTTGAAGCTGCGCGCCGACTCGCTGTATCGCTTGCGCCGGCGCTCCCAGGGGAGAACTTCCGTCTGGAGGCTCTCGACGCTATGTCTTTTCCAGACGGCTTTGCCGATGTGGTGCTCAGCAGTGCTGTCCTGCATTTTGCGCGCGATGACGATCACTTCCTGGCCATGCTGCGCGGAACCTGGCGCGTCCTGAAACCATCTGGCCTCTTCTTCTGCCGCCTCGCCTCCACGATTGGAATGGAACAGCAGATGAAACGCATTGCGGGACGCCGCTTCCTTTTACCCGATGGTTCGGAGCGCTACCTGGTTGACGAAGCGCTTCTTATCAAGCTCACAAAGGAGCTGGGTGGACAGCTCATCGATCCGTTGAAGACGAGTGTGGTCCAGAATCAGCGTTGCATGACCACGTGGGTCGTGCAGAAAAACGCCTAAGCAATGGAAGCATTGTTCTTGCCCGGTCCATTAAAAGCATTTTCAATATTGCCGTAGACTAGATTGTGTGGCGCAGGCACTCCTGCATGCGCCTGCCTCAGAAGGATATTTCGCACAGGCAAGAGTGAGTGCCTGTGCCACACTTTTCTGGTTCAAGGTTACAGTGAAACTGCTCTAGTGCTTTACGGTCGTCAGCGTTACCGCCGATGGATACTGCTTGGAATGATGAATTACGGTGTGCGCCACCACGCCCTGTATCTCATCGTAATTATTGCCGCCGGTATTCATATTGCGGTCAAAGCGCGGAAAGTTACTACCGGATATTTCAATGCGAATGCGGTGGCCGGCGTCGAAGTAGTTGCTGGTTGTCATCGGCTGAAGCACAACTTTGTACACTTTGTCTTTCACCAGCCAGGCAAGCGGCTTGTCATAGCCCTCGCGATAGCGCAATCGCTGAATGGTTTCGTCCAGGTTATAGGCCGTGCCGTCGGGAAGTACGTCAATCAGCTTGATGGTCACGTCAGTGTCCTTGACGTCCGAGGAAACAAATAACGTGGCTTCGATGGGCCCGCTCACCTCGGTCGCTTCCTTCAGCGGCTCGGATGTATAGACAAGAATGTCGGATCGTTCTTCCATCTTGCGTTGATCGAACGCGCCCCCGTTAACTGCGGTGCCAGTACAACAGACGTTGCCGCCATACGATGGCACCGGATTCATGGGATCGTAGGTGAACCCATCAGGAGCGTCCCCAGCCGGCGGTGCGGATGCCAGCACGCCATCTCCCTTTAAAGTATTGGCCTTGCCTGCGCTGGTTAGATAGAGAGTCATCGGCTGTGCGCCTTTGGGCGGCCATGTGTCGGAAGTTTGCCACTTGTTCAGACCCATGGTGTAGTACTTGACCCTAGGCATGGTTTCGAGCACGTGGTTGTCTTCTCCCTTGAGAAAATGATCGAACCATCCGTAAGTGAGTTCATCATAGTTGAGACGCGCGTCGCCCATGTGGCGCTCGCCGACCACGGTATCTTCTGTGGCGCGTTTGTAAGAGCAATGCAGAGTCGGCGCGATGACCGCATATTGCTGGTTAGCGATTTCCGCCCGCGCGGTCTTGCGAACGAAGTTGTAAGCCGCCAGGTTTGGACCCACGGACACGTCATACCAGGACATGAACCAGAATCCGGGAAGGTTGATCTTCATGCTGTCATTCCACAATCCGCCCTTGTACCACGCCGGATCATTGGGCGCGCGTTTGATCATCGCGCCGCCGGTATCTACGGGCATGGGATCAGCAAAGATGCCGTGAGGACCGTCGACGGCTTTGATGATGTCCATCTCCGGTAGATGTGCCAGCGCCTTGGACCAATCCACGGGCGGCGACTGTTGCGCCAAATCGAACGACTTTGATGCGCGGACCAAATCTTCTTGCGACGTTCCCGGCGGGAACATGGGCCGCACCTGGTTCTGTTCGCCGTAAAGCCAGGCGATGAACAACATCTGTACCGCGCCGCCGCGATACCAGTTGCCCTGCTCGAAATACGGAGCCACACGTCCCACACCCGCCCCGAATCCTTGTGGGATCATGGTGGTGTATCCGGGAGTGCCGAGAGCTGCAACTCCTAATTGCCACTCCGCCGTGGAGGAGCATCCGATTGTTCCCAGCTTGCCATCGGACCACGGGCGCGTGGTCAGCCACGTAATCTCGTCGGCGCCGTCGCTGAGCGGCGGCCCAAGAATGTCGTAGTTGCCTTCGGAGAAAAAATGCCCGCGCTCGTTCATGACCACATAGGCATAGCCGCGCTTGACGGCACTGAGCGGCGTGGACATGTCAGCATATGTGCCGTTGCGCACGTCCCAGTAATTGAAGTTGTAGGGCGTCCGGCTGAGAATAACGGGATATTTCTTGGATTCATCCTTGGGCCGGTAGATGTCCGCGGCCATGCGTTTGCCGTCGCGCATTGGCACCATCACCTTGCGTTCGATGATGGCAACAGATTCCAATTCCTTCTCCAGCCCATTGCGTTGGGCAATCAATTCAGGGTTGGCTGCGCCGCCGCGTTGTGCCTGGCCAGAGGGAGCTAGTGCGAGAAGGATAGCGAATCCAAGGAAAAATGTGATTTTCATGACCAAGGAGTGTATCGCAGGGCAGCCATGATCCCAAACCCGGCATTCCTGGACGGCAGAAATTACGGCGCAACAATCAAGGAAGGCCGGATTCGAGAATCAGTTCCCAAAACTCCAGATTTACTTCGCCCTCGTTCGCAGATTGGATTACCTCCAACGCGCGCTTACGGTCTTCGACGGGCAATGGGTTCTGTTCTAAGGCAACAGGGTTCTCGCGTCCCACAGAATATTGCTTGATGGTTTGGAGCGCAACAGCAAACGCCTGAAGAGATGTTGCTATCGGATATGGCTCCCATACACCCTCACCGTGCAGTGTGCTCGTAACCCGGAGAGGAGAAACGGACGTATCTAGAATCATAGGATCGCCCACCAGCGTTTCACAACCGATAACAATCCATTTGGCTTTCCATGAGCCGGTAGCACCATCGCAAAGAGAATCGCCTTCGCGAGACTTTGAATAGCCAATCTGGCCCTTGTCAAGCTCCTCGGGTAGAAACAATTTCAGACCGTCGTAGCCGAAGCTAATTTCATTGAAGCCAAGCGATTTGAGCCAAGGAACGTATTCGGGCGGGAGAGTCATGCAATGAAAATTCTATTGCAGACGGTTCAAGCAGTGAAAACAATTTTCCTGTAGCGATTATTCCGCCGCCGCGCTACTTTGCCAGCGTTTCGTCAATCTTCAGCTTGTCTTGATTGTTTGCTGTCAGGCTCTTGACCACGGGCTTGTAGCCATCTTTTTGCAGACTAACTTCGTAATTCCCGGCTTCCACCTGAATGACCACCGGAGTGGTTTTTGCAAAAGGCTTGCCGTTGATGGTGATTTGAGCGCCTTTGGGCTGCGTTTTGATCTCAATCTGGGCCATGCCATGGGCCAGGCCGTTGCCAAACACTTTGGAAAAGCCGCCTACAGCCTTGATATTGTCAGTACGGCCAGCCGCTTTCAAACTGGGAGCAAAGTTTGCAGTCTGGCCAGCGGCAAGAGTGATTGCCGTCTCCGCATCAAGGAAACCCTCTTTGCGGACAACAATGTTCTGCACAGCAGGATCCAGCGTAAATTCTGCCGGAGTTACCTTGCCGGTATTTTTTCCAGCAATCAAAACCTGTGCGCCATCGGGAATACTGGTTACGGTGATGAAGCCCTGGGTCGGAGTGAGTTTCACATCCAGCAACGCGCGGCTTCCGCCGGCGACCTCTAGAAGGCGGGCTTCGGGAGCATAGCCGCTTTTGTGAAGGGTAACCTTATAGACTCCCGGCACCAGCGCGCCAATTGTCTGAGGGGTTTTCCACGAAGATCCGGAGCGGCCCTCAATCTCAACTGTGGCCCCTGCGGGTACTGACGAAATTACCATCTCCCCCTGGGCCGATGCGGTGCTGGCGCCCTTGGGCTTCTTGGCGCCTTTTGGCAGTGCGCTGATCACAACTACTGGTTGGTCTGGAGCGTTGGACGGCGTTGTTGCTGACGCCTGCTCCTGATGTATCGGTTCCTGAAGCACTTGAACCGGAGGCGCTTGTTGATTCTGTTGAGCGACTTTTGCTGAACGGTGCACCAACAATAAGGTAGCAAGCGTCCCAATGGCAACGATGCAGAAAACCGCGGCGGCCCCAAGTATCAAATATTTTTTGGACGATCCTGCCGCAGCCTTTACCGGGGCTTTGGCGCGAGCAGGCTGGGAGACAGACGTTGAACTCACGCTTGCGGCCACAGCAGGCTTGACACCCGCAGGTGCGGCAGAAGCCGGTTTGACCCCAGCCGGGGTTCCGGGGCCCTGAATCGCAAAACCCAGTCGATTGCCAGGTGCTGCCACGCGGATCTCCGGCGCAGCCTCCAGCAGCTTAGACTGCTTTCGAAACGCCGTTGCCATTGCCTCACAGTCCTGGAAGCGTTTCAACGGGTCCTTGGCCAGCGCCCGCAGGATGATTGCTTCGACACCCTTCGGCAGAGAAGGATTAACGACGGTCGGCGCAACGGGGTCCTCATTTACTATTTTGCGGATGAGGGTGGCCAAGTCTCCACTGAACGGCTTTTTCCCAGTAAAGAGCTCATAGAAGACTGACCCCAAAGCAAAAATATCCAGCCGGTGATCTGCTTCTTTTCCAGTTAGCTGCTCCGGCGCCATGTAGCTCGGTGTGCCTGCAATTGGGCCGGACTGGACGGCGCCACAATCGCCTAATTGAGCAATGCCAAAATCCAGGACCTTAATAATGTCCTGGTTCGTGAGCATCAGGTTGGAAGGCTTCAAATCGCGATGGACCACGCCGCGTTGATGGGCAAAACCAACCGCGCGGCAGATCTGGTCCGCATAGGCCAGCAATTCGGGCAGGCGGGGAAGCTTGCCACCTTCCAGCAATGCTGTGAGAGTGGATCCCTCCACAAATTGCATGCTGAGATAGACGACGTCCATTTCCAGGACGACGTCATAGATCGTAATAATATTCGGATGGTCAAGACTGCCGGCGGCCTTGGCTTCCTGCACCAATTTCTCAGCCTGGGCGGCGTGGTCCTGGTCGCTCTTATCAACGGCGATGGTCTTCAGCGCCACCGTTCGGCCAATCAACCGATCATGGGCCTTATACACAATGCCCACTGCGCCGCGCCCCAGTTCTGACTTGATCTCATAGCGGCTCTTGGGGCTGGCATCGGCCTTTGGGTTGTTGTCGGAAGCTGGAGAATTTTGCAAAGCTTCCATCAGTACTCCATCCAAAATAAATTTGACCCAAAAATTTTCGGCAAAGCCCTGCTGAATCGGCTGGTGCCGGAAAGCGGGCCTACCTGGGGGCAACTTTCGTATTCCCTATTAGAAATATACCCCGAGAGCCCACGGCCCCGTTCATTACTTTGGTTTTTCCCGGCCTGGCAGATGTCGCACAAGGTTCTGGTTGAGTGGACAATCCCTTTCATGGCGCGTGGAAGCGAGTTCCCGTGGCTTTGCCTAAAAATCCATTTACCACTGATTCACACTGATAACACTGATGCAACCAACGCTTGGCAGCTGGGGGGTGTGGCAGTTCGTGAAGGTCGAGATCGAGCTGAACCGCCGGAATTTTGTGAGCCCCAAGCACGACTGGAAGGAGTGTCCGTGGAGGTGGTGGAGCTGGGAAAAATCGGGTGATCGCGGGTGATCGGAAGGCAACAGAGCACCGCTTACACCAACCACCTGACAGTAGAAGAAAGGCATAATCAGAAGAGAGATAGTTATGCCTTGAGGCGCGGCAAAATAAGAACTAGCGACAGCTCTGTTGCCGGGTGTTGTTTGAAAAAGCAGCGGCCCAGGGCAATCCCGCCGGGCTCAATTCCCTTGCTGCTCTATATAACACCGGCCAGGGCGTCCCACAGGACTTCAAGAAAGCAAAACAACTGTACGAACAGGCCGCCGCTGCCGGCAACGCGAATGCGATGAACAATATCGGGTTCCTATACGCGCGTGGAATGGGCGTCCCACAGGATTTTGAGCAGGCGCGACAATGGTATGAAAAGGCGGTCGCGGCGGGAAGCGCATGTGCCATGACCAACCTGGGACGGATATATGAATCGGGTCAAGGCGTAAAGCCGGACCAGAAACAAGCGCAACAGCTATTCGACAAAGCGAAAGCTCTGGGAACTTGCGGGATGTAGGGTGGCATAGATATTTTCGAGAGACGCCCTGTATCTGCTGACAAATTGGCTTTTCCTATCAGTGTCAGCAGTATTCATCAGTGGTAAGAATTGCTTTTTGGGTAAAAGCGAGTTCCCGTAGCGGGGCTTAGCAAGCGATCGATAGAGTATTTTTGTCCGCTGTCTTACCAGCTAACGAGATTTTTTGCCCAGCACCTGTCGCACAGCTTGAAAATTCACGGTAATCACGCTTGACGGTGATGGTGGAGAGAGGGCCTGCAAGTTCGAAGGAGTGGTTTTTACGAAGTCCACCAGCACCAATCGCCTGTCTGCAATCGCATCTTTTAATTGCTTTATGTACAACGGCAGGTGGTGCAAAGGGGACATGATCAGCAGGGCCGCCATGATCAGAAACGCCGCGCCAATCTGGACTCCGCTGGGGGCCGGTCCATGCGCCCACCACATAATAAGGTAGCTGGCAACAATACCGGAGAGCAGGCTGGAGCCGGAAAACAGAGGCATACAAAAGGTGTTTTCCCGGCGATCCAGATAAATAAAGGATAAGAAGATCCCCAGGGCGGCGTAGAAGAAGCCAACGGCCCAGCCGTAGGGCGCAAAAGGACTGCTCAAGAGGTGGGCAAAGCCGGACCGGATCTGGTTTGCGACGTCACCCCGGCCAATCAAAGCAAGTACTGCGGGGACAAGAACCAAAGCAGGCATGGCCACCGCCTGTTCCTCAACAAAGTACGCATAGGCGACTTCTTTTTCTCCAGTTTTCGCGATCTGCGTCATACAGGGGATGCGAAGAGCGTAGCCGCTGAGATAGCCGGCAAGATTCAGGAGCGCGGCCAAACTCAATTGATATCCATGGATGCTGCTGAATGAGATCCCCAGAGCGGCCAGGCTCAACACCAGGCCTATCCAGGAAAACCACCGGACGCGGCGGTGAAAGAACCGGTCAATGAGCGGAGACATGGTCAGCACCCCGGCCCTCATCAATACCAGCGCTAAAACTATGGACACGCCGCTGAAGCTGTAAGCCAAAGTTGTGGTAATGATGATAGTGGCAAAACTGAGCCCGGAAATGAGTGTCTGCCGTCTGGGGAAAAGCACATTCAAGCCAAAGACTCGGCGGGTGCGCCCGTACCTCCACCATCCCATGACTGTGATGAATAGCAGGACCGAAATAGCGGTGGAGATTAGTGCGGAAGGCAGCAGCGCAGGTCCGGGAACGAGTCGCCCTTCCGTGAGAAGACCGGAAGTGATCGCTTTGCTCAACCCACTGTAAGGTATGTAAGAAAGGAAATACCCTAACGTGAGGGCCCAAATGCCTAAAGTATGTTCACGCTTTGTGCCTGTCATTGGCTTTACCAGCTTTCAAAATGGTTGGCGGACCATTTCCGGTTCTACGGTTTGTAAAACGATGGATCATGTTTCTGGCCTAGCAGGGATTTTCCCACCGTGGCCAAAATATGATCATCATTGTCATGGCGCACATAAAAAGAGAGGTCCCGATAAATGCGTTCCAGCGGGCTGGGGCGGTTTAAACTGCGCGCTCCACATGCGCGTATGCATCGTTTCACCGTGTCTTCCGCCAGATGTTCAATGATGTGGCGAGCGCGGCTTCCGGCAAGCTGCGCCTCCGGATGTCTGCCGGTGTCCCACATGCGCGCCACATGCTGGAGCCACAGGTAGGCGGTCTCCACGTTGATTGCGCTTTGCCCGATGTGGTGCTGTATGTAAGGGTCTCCAGCTTTGCCCTGGGTCGTCACGTAATCCAAGGCGAATTCATAGGCCGCTTCTGCCGCGCCCAGGAATGTGGACGCGTAATGAGGGATGAAGCAGGTTTGCCAGCCATCGAGCAGGTATTGCCCAGGGCTTCCGATCAGATTGGCTTCTGGAATGAATGTGCGATTGAACTGCACCACGTGGCTGGCTGAAGCACGCATGCCGAGCGGGTCCCACCAGGATTTATCAACCGAGATGGACGGATCGGAAAGATCGCAGGCAAGCAGGAGTTGCGATTCCACGTTGCCGCTGCTGTGTCTTGCTCCGCCGGGCCCAGCCGTGCTCACCAGCAGGATCGCCCAGCGCGCGCTGCCAGCGCTGGTGGCAAATGCTTTCTTGCCATCCACGATGTATCCACCCTCGACTTTAGTTGTGGTGGTTCCAAAAGACGTGCTTTCTGAAGAAGCTCGCGCTTGCGGCTCCCCGCTCCAGGCCACCCATATATCTCCGTTTTGCACCACGCCGTTGAACCAGCGTTTTTTCTGCTCTTCATTGGCGATGCCGTCGAGCAGGACAAGAGAGTTGACATGCCCTTCCCAGCAGCGTGTCAGGGCAAGATCTGCTTTTGCAATCTCCTTGGTCACCAGCCAAAGAGTGAGCACATTTCCGTGATACGGCCCCAGCCCTATGCCTCCATATTCTGGAGGGACAACCAAAGCCAGCAGGCCTGCCTGGAAGAGATCTTTGAAGTCCTCTTCGGGAAAAGCGGCAGCGCGATCATACTCAGCTGCACGTGGAGCAAACTTAGACTGGGCCAAATCCCGGGCGCGCGCGGTCAATTCTTTTTGTGACGGATTCAATTCAATTGGCATGGCGCCCTTCATGGTTGTAATGACCTCCTCCTGTTCAAGCCTTTGCGATATTCATTCTGGTTTGCAGCAAGCCCGGAATCTGAGTTGAGGCCGGCTCTTTCACGCGCGATAATGACGGTTTTCCATTTCGTAACTCTGCTTCCACGGAAACGAAATTGGCGAATACGTGAGAAGCGACGGCCTGTCTGCCGATGGTGACCGGCATCTCCAGACCGGTCATCATATGGAATTGTTTGTGTACCTGGCTGAGCAGCACATCATATCCATCGACAATGGCGCCTCCGCGGGCCAAGACCGCCCCCATCAGCGGCGTGGGCCGCGCGCCGTACACCAGGTCAACGACAAGAGTCCCGCTGCTCAAGGTGTCAATTTCAAACGGCATTGCATTGTCGTCTCGTCCGACAGGAGTTGCATTCACCAGCAAGGAAAAGTGTGTGGCTTGAAAGTCAGAAAGAGGAGTAAAAGGCAGACCGAGAAGTCTTACCGCCAGTTCTCCGCGCGCCTTGCCGCGATTGACTAACGTCACATGCGCTCCGGCTTGCTGCAAGGTCGCGGCGATTGCCCGCCCGGCGCCGCCACAACCGATCACGGCAGCCTTAAGCGGTACTGTCGGTCTGTGGCCATTTCGCGTGACTCCCGCAACACTTTCGGGATCGGTAGTGTGGGCTTCCCACGAACCATTCTTTCTAACAAAGATATTGCTGGCGCCGGCCCTGCTTGCCATTGGACTGCGTAAAGCGGCCGCGGCAAAAGCCGCCTCTTTGTAGGGAGAGACAATGGTGAGCCCCTTGATGGCAAGGCCCAGGGTTTCCAACGCTGAAGCTTCAATGATCTCCCGCCAGAAATTTTCAAAACTCTCCACATGGAATGGCAGAAACAACGCAGGATGGTTGAGCGCGCGGTATCCCGCATTATGCAGTCGCGGGGACGGCGATTGGAAAACCCGGTTGCCGACAATACCGTATAGCTCGCGCACTGGATGCACGGTTGGGAATCCAAAATCCTCAATGAGTTGCTGGATGGAGGGCTCGCCGGAATCACTTACCGGCTTCTGGTCGAGTCTTCCAAACACCATCGGGACGCCGAATTGAGGCGCGAGCACGCGGCCCCAAAATCCGGACTTGCCTTCATACGTTGCGATTAAATCTCCACGCCCAAGCTCTCTTAACAACAGCAGCGGATTGACCGCATCACCCGCACTGGAGCCTTGGACGATCATGGAATACGCGCGCGCTGGAACTGTGCTGATGTGATTGAACGTTGACCGAAGATCGCCGAGGTTGCCACACGGCCCTTTCCAGCAAATCAACCGCTTTTGCGCGGGAATTGCGGTGAGCACTTCAGGAGACAAATCGCAATCCGCATCCAGGCTCACCATGTCATATTCACGCGCAGAGTGAATAAGGGCCGTATGTCGCGCAGTCTGGCCGTCGGAGTAATGGAGTGGCAGCGTATAAAGCAGCTTTCCCGCAAAATGATTGCGGAGCCACGGGGCGGATATGCCCGGAGTCAAATTTTCCCGGATCTCAAGCCAAGTGACTTCGTCAGGAATTTCCGGAACTATTCCGCGCGTGAGAGGTTCTGTCAGGGTGGCGACTAGTGCAATCGAACGGGCCATACAGCTTAGTTCACCTCGTCAAACCTGAAATGCAACCGTGAATGGACAGTATCCTCCCCGACATCCAGTGCCTGGAAGGGCCTTTCCATAAAATGACCGCGAGACTATCTCTAGCCTCCGGGCGTGTCAAGCAAATTCCGATTTGTTTGCGCAAGCAAAGATTCCCGAAATGAAACCGAGTCGACAACAAACAAGTGAAAATTCGCAGCAGCCCTGAAAAACGCTAACCGTTGCCGGAATCCTTCTTTTTTTGTGCTGCAAACGCTTCAGTAAACCAAAGCAGCTCATCAAAATAGACCTTGGCCCGTTTCGCCATGCGTGGATCAGACGGCCTTCCTTGGGCATCAAACGATTCCTGAACTCGCGCAATCAACAGGGAGGCAGGGATTGGAATCCCTCCAAGTGCAAGGACCACTTGCCGTAATGCGGCCAAACACAGGATGCCGCCGGTTTCAACCGCGGAGACTGTAATAATTCCGAAGGGCTTGCGTCGATATTCGTCCTTCAGGTAATCCAGAGCATTCTTCAACACACCCGGGTAGCCGCCGCTGTACTCCGGAGTGACGATAACAATCGCGTCCGCTTGCTTGATGGTTTCGCTGAACGCAATCACGCCGGGAGGTGCATCGTTCCGGAACCTGAGCCGCTCTTCCATCATGGGCAGATCCATTTCTTTCAAGTCGAGCAGCTCAGTCTTCACACAATCAAACTCGCGCAGACAATCCAATGCGAACTTGGCAACTTTGCTGCTTTCTCGATTTCTTCGAACAGTGCCGAGGATGACTGGTATATAAAACATCCACTCCCTCATCTTTTTTGGATTTTTATCTGCGACGAAAAATACCTTGTTTTTGAACAGTCAGAGCTGAGATATCAAACCACTTTCATGGCTTGCGTGGAAGGTAACAATTCCTGTTCTTTCTTCCGGACCAAGGGCAGCACATTCTCGCTGAAAAAGATCATTTCCTCCAGCTTGGGCCAGCCGGAGAGGATGAATTGCGAAACGCCAAGTTTCTTGTATTCCATAATCGCATCCGCCACTTCTTCGGGAGAGCCTACAAGACAGACCGTCGCCGGCCCATGCGTGTTTACGGCTCCCATCCACAAATAAGGCTTGGGCCACTCAGCTCTTGCGGCGCTTGCATACGTTGCTTTGATGGAAACAGAGTCGCTCCCCCGTACAAATTGCTGCTCTTTTTGTTTTTCTCGCAGAGAGGGGTCGAGTTCCTGAACAAGATTGTGCGCGGCCTGAATTGCTTCTTCATGAGTCGGGCGGGCAATGATTGCCATTCGCAGCCCTACTTCCTTTCCTGCCGCCAGAACCGGCTGAACGCTTTCGCGAAGGTTCTCCGGAGTATCTCCAATCTGCATCCACAGCGTCCCGCATCGTATGGCCAACTCCTGGGCTTCCTTTGATCCGCCCGCGATGAAAATCTCCGGGAAGGTGCGTTGGTCCGCGACAAAAGGAGTGTTGAGCTGGGCGTCTTCCGTTTGATAGTACCGGCCTTGATAAGTGACAGGGCCGTTGCGCTGCCACAGCGCGCGGCAGACCTCCAGGAATTCGGCGGTGCGGGCGTACCGCTCGCCGTGAGGAAGCATATCGCCGTAGTACGCCTGCTCCTCGGGAGAATGTCCGGCAACGATGTTGAGGCTCAGCCGTCCGTTGATCAGCGCGGAAAGTGTGTTGATCTGCTGAACAAAGCTGGTGGGCGCGATCAGCCCTGAGCGATAGGCAATGATGAATTCTATTTTTCGGGTCGCTAAGCCGAGCGCCGTTGCCAGCACGATGGAATCGGGTTTGGAAGCTCCAAAGTCGGTCAACACTCCCTGGATCCTCAATCTTTCAGCCATCTGGCAGAAATCTATCTGCGCTTCAAGATCGGGAAGACCGGTAGCCTTTCTCGACGCTCCGGTGCCTCGGGTCTCCGCCGAACGTTCACCACCCTGAAGAAGCCGCCAATGAAACTTCAGTGGCACGTTGCCTCTTGAGCACGGCTTTGCGATTCGCGCGCGCGCACCAGCGGTAAAACTTCTCGGTTGAATAATTTCATCTCTTCCAAATCAGGCCATCCCATGAACAGAAATTGCGTGATGCCGGTTAGTTTATATTCCCACAGCGCGCCGGCAATCTCCTCGAACGACCCCACAAGCGCAATGGAGGGCGCTCCCAGATAGGGCACCGCGCCGGTCCACAGGCAGTTGGTCAGCCACTCCTGTTCACGCTCGGCCAGGGCCAGCGTTGAGCCAAATGCGACGGAGTCGGAACGCTGGGCAAATTCTTTATGCGCCTTCCTGGGAGAATTCCCGAGCGCCTCTAACATGGCGTGGGCTGCGTTCACGGCTTCCAGTCGTGTGGGACGCGCAATCAGTGAGACCAGAAGGCCGACCTCTACCCCTGCATCCAGCACATGCTGGATACGTGGAAACAATTCATCGGGGCCCGCGGGGAGGGTCCAGAAGCACGAAGCATGTTTCACGGCAAGTTCCACGGCTTTGGGAGAGGCGCCGCCTACATAAATCTCCGGGCCCTGGCCGTACAAAAAAGGCGTGTTCAACTTGCCTTTTTCGATTTGAAAATACTTGCCCTGAAAATTTACCTCCGGCAAGCCGCTCCAAAAGCTGCGGCAGATGGCGAGGAATTCGTCAGTACGCTCGTAACGATCGTCGTGGGTGAGGAAGTCACCGTAGTAGCGCTGCTCTTCCGGCGTATGCCCACCGACGATGTTGAGGCAGATGCGCCCCTGCGTGAGCACGGATACGGTGTTGACTTGCTGCACAAAAGCGGTGGGCGAGATCAGTCCGGAGCGGCAGGCCACCATGAACTTGATTTTGTTCGTCAGTACCCCAAGGGCGGCAGCCAGCGCGATTGGATCGGGGCGATGAAAGCCCACGGCCGTCAGCAAGCTCTCAATGGCGCAGTCTTCCGCGGCACGGCAAAACTCCAGATGAGCGTCAAGGTCCAGAACGCCTGATTGTGCGGCCCGTGCCTTTGCGCCCCTCCATTTTTCTCCTGCGGAAGACATGCTCCAATGAAATCGCAATGTTCTCGCGGACGTTCGGGGTTCCGGGGTGGGCATTCCTGCGTTGCCGTTCATTATCTTTCCTTGTAGTAAAACTCGCGCGAAAAATAATTCGAGCGCCCGCTGCCGTCCTGAAATTCAGTGAAGTAGGCAATCACCAGTACGCCTTGTTTTACGTTGGCCTGTAAGTGGCAGCGAATTCCTTGAGAACTGAACGTGGCGCTGAATGCCATGGCATCGGCGGAAGAACAATCTTTGGCGTAGACAGGGCCCAGCACTTCTCCCCAATCTACGGTGCCGGATTCGCCAACTCCGTAAGCGCGTACACCCAGATGTTCGCCGCGATCGCTAATTTCGATGGCTGCAATACCCAGAGAAGCGTGGTTTGTGTTGCGCCACAACCCCAAGAGGGACGAGGCGTCCAGCTGTCTGCTTCCGGCCCCTTGGCTGGGAGCATCTGCCGCAGATGGCAGCGCTTGCAGACTCGGCACCGAATAAAAGAATTCCCGGGAAAAATAATTCGAGCGGGCGCTGCCGTCTTTGAAATCATGAAATCCGGCGAGAACGAGAAGGCCAAGGTTAACGTTTCCCTGAAAGCGAGAGACCATGGCGCCGAAATCAAATTCCACGAAAAATGACATACCTTCGCGCGCTCCGGGGTTTGCGGCAAAAATAATGCTCGCCGCGCGCGACGGGGAACTTAGGGGGACGAGCGCACCGGTCCCAAAACACTCGATCGATAAGGCCTCGGCCGTTCCCTGGATGCGAACTTCACGCAGGCCATGCGGCTCAGGGTCGGTGTGCCTCCAGATTTTAGTGAGCAGGCCCACGCCCAAGGGCCCTTGTTCCGAGAGCGCGCTGGCGCAGTCCTGAAGTCTCATATATTGCTGTGTTTGGGTTGCTGTGCTCACTGGACTTTCCTCTTTCTTATGGTGGCTGAGGGCCGCTCTCTTAAATATGTGGTGTCCGCAACGTGTAAATGGATTGAGGCACAGAATCCTACCATGACCACGGAGAGCCAGCACATGGTATTTGGCCATATGGCTGATTAAGTATTGGTGCTGCACTGTGAAATCCGTTGCTTGTGATAGTCTGATGCGCCGTCTTCAGCCGGACCATAACGAAACCAGTAGGGACAACTTTCATGATGAGGGCCTACGCGCACTCTCTTTCAATTCAGGCGGGGCAAGATTTAAAGCTATGCGTCGAGCCGGGCCATCGTTTCCGGGTCGCCTTTTACCGCTACTGGTTGTCCGATGAAGCTGAGCCCATAGCGGCCCCGGAATTTTCTCGGTGCTCCGAAGTGGAACAAAGCGGTAACATCTTTCGATCTCCGCAGCGCCCCTGGATTGGAAAACCGGACCGTGATTGGGAGTGGCCTTGGGTTGCTTTCTCACTGAAACTTTCTGCCTGGCCAAGCGGCGTTTACGTTGCCGTGGTCTATGAAGTAGACGATCTCGGAACGCCCAGCGATGAAATTGGCCGGAAAGTTATACGGGGGGACGCTCTTGGCTTCATTGATTCGAATGCTGCGCTGTTTGTGGTCACGCCCCGTGAGCCGACGGCTTCCATCGCTTACATCGTTCCGATTGCGACGTTCCACGCGTATAACTTTACCGGCGGCGGATGCTTTTACGAGTACCGCCAACCGCCCGCGCCGCCGTCGCGTACGGTTACTTTGCGGCGTCCGGGTTGTGGCATTGGCGGCGCATCGCGCGAAGCACTCGATCCCTACGATGCAGGCTCGCCACGCCAGGCATTTGCGCACTGGGACGCAAAAATGCTCGGCTGGCTTCGCCGTGAAGGTTTCACGGTGGATTGCTTTACCGACCTCGATCTGGACAAGCGAAATTTTCTCGTCGCGGCAGCCGGTGAGCCGTTGTACCGTGTGATGACCAGCTGCGGGCACCACGAGTACTGGTCTCAGCCGATGCGGGAGCATGTTCAAAGCCTGCTCACCGCCGGCGGAAATGTTGCCATCTTCAGCGGGAACACTTGCTATCGCAAAATATCTTTTGCTGCTGAGGGGACGAGCATTACCAAAGAAAACGAAGCCTGGCCGGAGAGCAATGAAGCCAGCTTATTCGGCGTGAGTTATTCCCAGGGTGGCGGCTGGTGGGGCGATCTTAATCCTGACGGCTGGCGACGGACGGAGCGCGCTCCGATTGGCTATACCGTCGCGACGCCAGATCATTGGGTCTTTGCCGATACGAAGCTTGTGCAAGGCAGCATCTTTGGCGCACCGGAACGTTTGCTCGGATATGAGTGTGATGGTGTTGTGCCCGGCGTCTCGCCCGCAGACGTAATCGTGCTGGCAAAGGCGTGCTTGCAGGGAGGATGGAACAACGGTGAAGGACACACCGCCTCCATGGTCGCATTCAACTCTGGCCGGGGCACAGTCTTTAACGCAGCCACCACGGACTGGCCGCGGGTGGTGGGTAATCTTTCGGCGGAGTCATACGCTGCCGTTTCTCAGATCACGCGCAATGTCTTTAACCGGCTGTCTGGTAGGCTGAATAAATCGAGCGCGGATTGACGAACACTATGCCTTCAAAGAATGGAACTTCGAATCATGAGGCTTCGAATCACGGGGCTTCTAGTAATGGGGCTTCGAATAAAGGGACCACGCTCCCGGTGATCCAGGGACTTTGGGTGGGTGACAGCCTGTCCTCCATGGAACGCCTCTGCATTCTTTCCTTTCTGCGGCACGGGCACCGATTCCGACTTTTTACTTATGGCCCTGTGCGAAACGTTCCTTCAGGTACAGAAATTTTCGATGGAAATGAAATCCTTTCGCGCTCCTCGATTTTTCAGTATGCGAATGGCTCCTTTGCCGGCTTCGCCAATTTCTTTCGTTACAAACTCCTGTTGGACCAGGGAGGCTGGTGGGTTGATCTCGATACCATCTGTCTGAAGCCCTTTGATTTTCCCCAGGAATATGTATTTTCTTCCGAGATGCATCACGGCACGCCGGTGGTTGATAGCGCAGTCATCAAGGTGCCGCAGGGATCTGAATTCTGTGCTCATGCATGGCGCGTCTGCCTGAGCAAGGACCCGAAGAACCTGATTTGGGGAGAGACCGGCCCACGGCTCGCAGGGGATACGGTTGAATTGCTGGGGTTACGCCAGTACGTGGTGGGACCGGAAGTCTTCTGCCCGGTAGATCCCGATACCTGGGAAGAAATCTTTGATCCTAACGGGCGCAAGGAATTCGGCGCGGACACACGCGCAGTCCACTTGTGGAATGAGCTGTGGAGGCGCGGAGAGCTGGACAAGAATGCTGCTTACGCGCCCGGATGCATCTACGAATGGCTAAAGGCGGCTTATCTTTAGTTCTTAGGTTAGTTCTTAGGTTCCTAGAGGCTGGGTTCATAGAGAAACGCGTATCGCTCAAGCCGGTGCGCATTGCGGGCCACAGTATTAAAAAAATACTCGAGAGATTCCTCAGCGTAAAGCGTGGACGCCATACGTGTCTTTACCTCTGCCTTCCAGCGCTCAAGTCCCTCATCGGAACCACGATTGGACAAATACGAATGGATCATTTCATCACGCACGACCAGGCTGTCTACATATTCGCGATCAAACAATTCCTTCACTGGCTCAAGGTGCCGCATCGCATTGCGAGTAGTAGTATGAGCAGCGGCAACCTGTGTTCGGAACAACTCTTCGCCCTGTGCTTCGATTGCGCTTGAAACGCTGTAGATTTTCCGCAAGCATACAAACTCACTGCGCCCGTTGCCGCCTTCGCAAATCCAGTCGTTGTCCTTGCGCATTCCTTCAATGGACCATGCGGCGTTCGGCTCTTCTCCGGGCACGCCCAGCCCGTTTAAGCAGTCATGGTCCATAAAGCAAATCCGTGCGCGCCATTGCCCCGCTTGCCAGCGGTTCTTCAAACCGACATTGCGAGACACAAACGATTCGCCTTCCGTATAACCTCCCACGGCGAGCAGAGTTCCCCAATAGCGCGCAATGTCCGCGATGCAATCCAGGTAGGTCTTGTCGGCAGTATCGCGATTGGAAGGCGTTGCAAGCGCGGCCGCAATGTATTCGCGATAAGGAATGGTTCCGCAATCGGGTGGATGATAAACGCCCAGTATTTCTTGTAAAATCTCATCCGCCAGGCGACGTGCATCATTGGTTGTGAAGTTGCGGCCCAGCCCTTCGGTAAAATAAGTTTCCGCGCCCCGAGCGGAGAGAAGCTCCGCCGTGCGATCCAGACGGAACGAACTGGTTCCGGCGATCCATGCTTGGTTTGGCACCGTTGCGATGATGAAGCGAGTTGTCAGGCCAAATGGACCAACCAGATTGTCGCGCCGGTCGTTTCCTTCAAAGGCCTCCACCGACCGCTGCATTTCAGAGCGCATGGTGTCATAGCCGGGACCGAAAACGTGAGGGCTGGAAAAATATTCGACCAGAGGCGCATTCCCCGAACCATTCGGGACGGTTGAGATCGCGGTGATTCCCAGGCAGCGGCTCATGGGAGCTTCTACTCCGTAGACCCGGCGATAGATTTCCGAGAAGCGTCCACTGGCGTAACACTCGTAATCCACCATGTGGCCATAACACGCGCCTTGCAGCCGGTGGGGAATTGGCGCGGGTTTGCCGTTTCTCTCATAGATGATGTTCAGCAAGTGCAGGCCGCGTATTCCCGCGCGCTTGGTTTCAAACTCCATGTCGCTTCCCGGCGGTTTGATGACCAACGCAACCGTGCCGAGGGGATATTCAACCAATGAATTTATTTCCGAAGAAGTTTTCTCTGCGACCCACAGGACCCGATGTTCGTCTCGCAACCGTGCGGCCAGTCTGCCGTCGAACTGAGTGAGGCGGGGAGCCGCGGGTTCTAGAAGCGGCTGGCCATGATAATCCAAAGATCTCGACTGTCGGGGCAAGCCGTTGGAAGACCGAACTTCGTCCAAGATCCGATCGGCGACCTCGTCGGGATCAAACAGGTAACGAGCCAGGGAGAGCTTGCATGGACGCCGCGATACGTAAATAAAATCGAGCAGCTTTTCCGGTTCCGTTTCTAAGCCGCAAATTCCCATGTGAACATGATTCAAACGCAACAGGCGATTGTGCAATTCCGCGACGAAATCTGCTGGATCAGTGGTGGAGAAGCCTTCATCGAGCACAGTCTTGCGAATGGTCCCTTGGGAAAGCAGGCCCAGAGATGTCAGCAAGGATTGGGATTCAGAAGTAAGTTTTTTTTGCTCCCACAAAAGCAGGACATGATGCTCAAGCATCAGGACCGCCGCGCAACGCAGGTCCCAGGGTGATCGCGCGTCGCGCGCGACGCTCACTGTTTTGCGGGCGAAGGCTGCGTTGTAAGCGCTGTGGGAGAGAAACGAAAAGAAGAGGGTTTGCGTCTTCGCGGTCCGAGCGAATTGGGACTCAACGATCTGGACGAGCGCAGCCGGCAGACGGCGGGCCCGCTGTTTCTGTGTTTTCAATAGAACCGCCAAACGCACCTTCCTGAAGATCTTGTTGTTGCCAATATCCTTGGATCTGCCGATCTTTAAATCTCTGCGAAATTTCTGTGAACCTGGAAGCCGCAGATTATAGTCGACGCAGTTACTGGTCAATGAATAAAACGCTCCAATGAGTTAACCGTCAATGAATAACGCTCAATGAATAAAGTCATTTCAGTTTTGGATTGAGAAGTCACATACATAGTCCGAGGACATTCCGAAATCCCAAATTGGGAAAAAATCATCCGCGAATGTTTACTGGTAATGAATCACAGAAGATTCTCTTTGCAGACGGGAAAGAAGTCTGCTAGAGTTTGCCTGATTTTTCTGACATCTGTTTTTTTTACAGGCCCATTACCCATCGGAAGCGGTTCGCTCGCGGAAACCCCTAATCCAGCGCGCAACCGGACTCAAGATTAGCCCTATTAACTGCTGTTCGCAGCTCAATCAAAAGATCGGAGGAAAGAGTGTATGGGTGGCTTCAAAGTTAAAAGCAAAGGCAAAGCAGGCAAAGGCCCTGTAGTTCCCGGGGGCGCCAATGTCACTTTCTGCGTGAACAACGTTAGTTTCTGCATGACCATGAACCTGACTGACGCCAACAGCCTTCTGGTGGCCCTGGCGAATGCAATCAACAATGCGGCTACAAAAAAGTCAAAGACCGGTGGCGGCAAAGGCAAGGGCGGAAAATAAATCCAGCAGTTGTGCACTCGTATCTCTAAAAAAAAGGGAAACAAAAAAAGGGAAACAAGGAGAAACATCCTTGATACGAGTGCACGAGTGTTGCACCGGGGGCAAAGGCTTTTTGGTGTATCTCTAATTTTGCCTTCAGGGACCCTGATGATTCCACTGCGGTGACCGGAGGTGTCGGATGAAGAACCTGCAACTCTTTGGCGGGGGACTAAGCTTTCTATTATTTTGCGGGCTGCTTCAAGCGCAGTCCTCGGCTGCACCGCAGACGTCGTGCACTCGGACCTTGTACGCGAACATCGTCGCGCTGGACCAGCCTCTTATGCTCAACCGGCTCGGCTCTTACATTCCCGGCGGCATGATTTACGCCTTGGCGCGCGACGTGGTGGACAGCAGTTCACAGACTTCTTGTGCCGGCGGAGCTTGCAAGCCCGGACAGGTTGCCTTGCGCGATGGCAAACGGCCGCGTCCCATTGTCCTGCGCATGAACACGGGCGATTGCCTGGTAGTGAAGTTTACCAACCTGGTAGAGCCGAGCCTGCCTCCCACCCAGCAGGGTTGGTCTTCTCCTAAGCAAGATGATCTGCAATTGTTTGAATCCGCTGCGCCCGTAATCGGCAAGCTATGGGGACAGAGTGCAACCCGCGCCATCGGCTTTCATCCCGCCGGGCTTGATCTGGTAACGCCGCCTGTGCTGCCGCCAGGATCCAGTAGTTGCCTTTCAAACCTGGGCAGTGACGCCAATTGGGTAGGGCAGAATTGCAGCAGCTTCGCCAATCCTGGGCAAACGCTCTTTTACAAGTTCTATGCGCGGGAAGAGGGGAATTACCTCGTTTACAGCAACGATGATGCTCAGGGGGCGCCCACCAGCGGCAACGCCGGCCAGCAGCAGTCCGGACTTTTTGGTTCCGTCAATGTGGAGCCTGAGAGCGCCGAATATTACCGCAGCCAGGTCACGCATAACGATCTGACGGCGGCCACGCTAGCTGCATGCAGCCCGGCCAGAAAAACAGACTGCGTGGCGGAGAAATTTTCCAATGGTCCTCTAGGCAACATGGCCCTGACCCCGGCCTTGGATTCACAGGGCGGAAAACAACGCACCGTACGCACTACTGAGGAGCTGAAAGACTGCTCCGCAACCGCCAAGAGTTTTCTGCTTTGGACTTTGACTACCTTGAATACTCTTGAAAAGGAACAGACCCGGTGGTCATCCCCGGTCATCAAATGCGATGGTGATCTGTTGTCCACCTTGGACGGCCATCCGGTCATCAATTACCAGGCGCACTATCTCACCGCCGGCAGCGGACAACCGGTGGGAACGCCGGTGCTGAATATGCTGCAAGCGATTGTGCCGGGTGCTGGCAACGGCCAGGCTTCGCAGGAGATCGTCCACAGTGATCTCACCGCGATCATCACCGGTCCGCAGGCAGGGCGCTTCCCTGACTATCAGAACTCGCCGCTCTTCGGCCAGAACCCGGCGCTGCCTGACCGGCGCGAGCCGTTCCGCGAATTCACCATTCACTATCACGTCAGCAATACCGTGGTGCAGCCGTTTGCCGCATTTTCTGAAGGCCCGCTCAAGGATGTGCTGAGCGCTGGGGCTGATGGTTTTGGAATTAACTACGGCATGGCCGCGATCGGGCCGGAAGTGCTGGCGAACCGGCTCGGCGTTGGTCCTGAAGCAAAATGCGTCGAGTGTAAGTTTGAAGAGTTCTTCCTGTCCTCATGGTCGGTTGGCGATCCGGCCATGCTGGTGGACAATCCCGCGGGGGCGAACTCGCAGCTATCCAAGCCGCATGCTTTCATTCCCGCGGCGTCTGGGGGCAATAAAACTTTGCTTCAGGGGACGCACTCTCCGGATAGTTCGTCCCGCGCGGTGCTTTCCGGAGCGTTTAGGAATTCAGTAGTCGTGCCCAACATGGAAGAGGTTGTTAAGCTGGCCCCTCCCAAGGCGACCATCGTTTATTACCCTGACGATCCATCGAACGTTTATCACAGCTATACGCGGGAGCATGTAAAGTTCCGCATCAACAACGTAAGCATCGGCCAGCCCCACGTACATCATCAGCACGCACATCAGTGGCTGCAAACGCCCAACAGTGATGACGCCGCCTACCTGGACAGCCAGATGATTGTGCCGGGTTCCACCTACACGCTGGAAATGGTTTACAGCGGCAGTGGAAATCGAAACCAGACCGTGGGTGATTCCATCTTCCATTGCCACTTCTATCCTCACTTTGCGGCTGGAATGTGGAGCTTGTGGCGCGTGCATGATGTGTTTGAAGCCGGCACTCTTCTGGACAAGAATGGAAAAGTTGTGGCCGGACCCGCCATCTGGAACCGCGCTTTGCCGGACGGAGAAATTGAAACCGGTACGCCGATTCCCGCGCTCGTCCCCGTGCCGACGCTTGGCATGGCCCCAGTTCCTCCCCGCGTGCGACTCGTGGATAAGGGCACGCGTGTGATCGTAGAAGCGGATAGCGCGCCTATTGCCGCAACGCCGGTCTATCGTAATCCTGGCTATCCCTTCTTCATTCCAGGTGTCGGCGGCCATCGTCCGCCGCATCCCCCCATGGATTTTGCCTGGGAAGAGAATGCGCAAGGAATACCGATCACCAATCCTTATGGCCGCAAGACCTATCTGGATGGCGGGCTGCCGCGGCATTTGATTATCGGCGGAGAAGTAGTGCGGGAGTTTCATACGCGCTGGGACTTCACCAAAGACAACATCGTACGCAAGAAGGACGGCTCATATCTCGCGGGCGGGCTGACGGCATATATATTGCCGGAAGACGGCACCGCGGTGGAACGGGCTGCCATGGCCGCCAATGCACGGCGCGCAAAGTTTAGCTGGGAGCCTGATGGCAAGCCGGGAAACTTCATCAGCAATGGTTTGCCGCCTGCGCACGGTGGGCCTTATGCCCGTCCGGATGTGGATGACAACGGAAACGGCGTAACCAATGCGCGCCGTTATAAAGCGGCGGTCATCCAGACTGACGTGGTCCTCAACAAGGTCGGATGGCATTATCCACAGCAGCGCTTTCTCACTTTATGGAATGACGTTGCCCCCACATTCAATGGGGAGCGTCCGCCGGAGCCTCTGTTCTTCCGGGCCAACAGCGGTGACAGCATTGAGTACTGGCACACGAACCTGGTGCCGGGCTATTACGAGTTGGATGACTTCCAGGTGCGGACGCCCACGGACATCATTGGCCAGCACATACACCTGGTGAAGTTTGATGTTCTTGCATCCGATGGCGCAGCCAACGGTTTCAACTATGAAGATGGGACCTTTAGTCCAGACGAGGTGCGCGACCGCATCGATGCCATCGACCATGCCAAGGGCCCGGCCGGCGGAGGGCTGCACGAAGGCCTAGCTACCGCTGCTACCGGCGATTACCCTCAAATTGAGCATTGTCTGGCTTCGCCCTTGCCGCTTCTGCCTTGCATTGAAAAAGTGCCTGCGACAATACTCAAGGCCAAACCTGCTCCCAGTATTTTCGGCGCTCCGCCTCCAGGCCAAAATTTCACCGGCGCCCAGACTACGGTCCAACTCTGGATGGCCGATCCGCTCCTGAATAATCGCGGACGTGACCGTACGCTGCGCACCGTTTTTACGCATGACCACTTCGGCCCGTCTACGCATCAGAACGTTGGACTGTATGCGGGACTCCTGGTTGAGCCTCCGGGTTCAACCTGGCTGGAGCCGCAGACCGGAAACCCCATGTACACGCGGCCGGATGGCGGCCCCACAAGCTGGCAGGCCAACATCATCCCCAAAAACCAGGATGAGAGTTATCGCGAATTCACGCTTGAATTTCAGGACTTGCAATTGGCCTACACTGCCAAAAGCAAGAACAAGGAGTCTGCTCCAACCGCGCCGCTGTTTGTCCAGGCGGCATCAAGCCAGGCCCAGTTCCAGAAAGACATCACCACGCTCAATGGTGGCAAGGTCCCCGTGGACCTCTCCAACATGTTTACCGCCAGCGGCATTACCCTTGATGCTCAAGCAAAATCAGTCAAGTGCGCTGTTCCGAACTGCTGGTCCATCACCGATCCAAAAATTCCCGGTTTCACGCTGAAGGTCAATACCGCGGAACCGGCGTCGCTCAGCAGCTTCCAGGCGTTCACGCCGGACATGGCTCCCGGTTGGGCAGATCCATCGAATGCGCTAGGCCCGCCACCCTCGGATGCCTATCCCGCCAACGCCAGTGCTCCGTATCCGCTCTTGATTGATACCAGTCCCGGCGTTGGGACCTATTCGGCGAACTACCGCAATGAGCCTGTTCCACTGCGTGTCCAGCCGGGAGCAAATACAGGGACAGCAACAGATTTGTCATGGGCTTTCTCTTCGTTATCGACCCGCAACATCTCCAGTCTGAATGCTCAGCCGGAGAATTGTGGTCAACCCAAGTGTCCTATCTCCACTGGCAGCAGTTTCAGCTATCCCAAGGTCCCGCTGACTGCCGGAATGACCGGGCCCGATCCTTACATGCCGCTTCTACGCGCGTACGAAAATGATCGCGTGCAGATACGGACGCTTGTGGGCGCACACGTTACCACGCATCCATTTATTTTGCATGGCTTGAACTGGCTGTACGAACCGCAATATGGCAACTCCGGTTACAAGTCTCTGCAAGGCATGGGGCTTTCAGAGCACTTTGAAATGCTCTTCCAACTGCCTTCGCCGGTGAAGCTGCCGAATACGCAGTTTGCCGATTATCTCTACGCGCCCAGCTCGGGAGTTTCGGGCATGAATCAGGGTCTATGGGGGCTTCTCCGCGCGTATGACGGCACGGTGACCAAGCAACCAAACCTGGTTCCTCTTCCCAACAATCCAACTGGCCGGGCCAAGAACCCGACGATCGGCACTTGCCCGGCAGACGCCAAACCGCGCGCTTACACCGTTGTTGCCAGGACCGCCCAGCAGATAGGGCTCACCAACGGCGTGATCTACAACTCCCGTGGGGTCTCTCCTCTGGCTGCGGCCAACGCGCTGCTTTATGTGAACACGGATGATCTTGATCCGAAGACCCACTTCTTGAAACCCGGTGTGCGCGTGGAGCCCCTTATTCTGCGGGCTAATGCCGGTGAATGCGTGCAGGTAACGCTGGTCAATCAGCTTACCAGCACCACCAACCTGGATTCTGCTGCGCTGAGTTCGCCTCTGGGATCAGCCAACCCGCTGTTCCGTTTCGATGTGACGGATGACCAGGTGCAGACCCTGGATAATAGTCCGTCCTCAGCACTTCCGTTCCTGACCAGAGAATTCACACAGAATGGCATTCAACTCACCAGCCCCACAGTGACAGTGGTTGCCGCGGCAAGCTCCTGGACGGTAACTTCGGGGACTGTACCTGCAGTCACATACGCGCTGAGTATTGCGGGGAATACGATTTCAGTCACCTCGCCGGCGTTCCCAGCTTCTGCGCCGAGTCCATCGCTTACAGTCGGGTTGCATGCGCCGGAAGTCTCCTACAATATCCGCATGGCCGATGGCGTGAACGTTGGGTATAACAACATCGCGTCTAGCGCAACGCCCATTCCGTCTCCCGCAACAGCCACTCCCGGAGGGGCGATCGAGATGAGTTGGTATGCGGGCAACATCTCAGAAAGTGCGGACGGCAAAGTGCGGGGCACGCCGATTGAGTTCGGTGCGCTCCCTCTGGTCCCGTCAGACCCAATCAACCATGCAAGTGACGGCCTGATCGGCGCGCTGATCGTAGAGCCTCCGGATGCCACTTGGACTCTCGACAAAGGCACGCGCGCTTCCGGCACGGTGACCATGAAGAACGGGGAGACATTCCGTGAGTTCGTCGTCCTTTTGCAGAGCAACATTCTCGGCCTTGCAGGCTCGGTGGGGGCGGGTCCCAACACCGTTCCTATCACAGCGCAAGCCGGGGTGAATTACCGGTCTGAGCCAAATGGATATGTGCCTCCGCAAGCGGGCGGGTTTATGATCTTGCCGAATCCCAACGACCCCAACGCCAAGAGCATACTCGCGTCGTATGTGAAGTCGCTTGATCAGTGTGTGGTTGGCAGCGTTGCCGGTTGTCTGGCCAGCAATACGCAGTTGCAGAACGCGTTTCAGCACCCAACGCAGAACCCGCAATACGGCTTTACTCTAATCCCGCAGGCGACCTCCGATGTCTCCAGCGGCAACTGGCAAATCACCGATGGAGCGAGCACATACACGGTTGCCTACGCCGGCGGACGATTGAATCTATCCACTTCCGCGACTCCTCCTGTTTTGATCGCCAGCGTGAATGCAACGGCGAACCTGGTGGAGGCGCTGGATGGAGTAGGCAGCGGTTCTGCCGGGACGGTCCTGCACGCCGCGTTCAGCACTCTTTCCACCAGCGCAACGGCTGCGATTGTGTCGCCGCGAAGCTGGCAAATCACCGATGGCGTTTACACCCTGGATGTAGCAGCACCCAACATTGTCAGCGGCAAAGTCAGCACCGATCTCCAGGTGACGTACACCATCAACAACGCCACCAATTCGCTGTTGATTAACTACGCCAACTTCCTGGCCACTCCAACGACCACCAACAATGCTCCGCAGACCCCGATCTTTTGTGCTCAGTCGGGACAAAAGGTCCGCTTCCGGGTCGTCCAGCCAGGCACGGACACGGACCAGATGATGGAAGTCCACGGCCACAGTTGGGAGCAGGAACCGTATACCGATCATGGCATGCGGATCGGCCACAACCCTGACTCGCAGCAGATGGGCACGCAGGTAATCAGCCCCAATGACAAGCTTGACCTGGTGTTGGACAGCGCAGGCGGCGCTTTTGCCCAACCCGGCGACTACCTCTATCATGCGTTCATGTCACAGCAGCTTGGCATGTGGGGCGTAATGCGCGTGAGCAACAACCCGCCGCAGATGTGTCCTGATCCGCAGAAGAGCGGAGGGGACTGATTGCGTCGGTAATGGAAAAAACATTCCTGGGCGAACTGATGAAGATGCGTGACCTGCTGCGGGAGCGCGTCCCATTTGCGCTGTCTCGCTTCGGTCACGCGGAGTTGGAAATGCTTCGCGGCAAGCTTCTGCATGAGCGCGAAGTTTCCGGCGGCCATGAATATCGTTATGCTCCCGCTGACCCCGACAACGCCGAACCAAGGCAGCGCCTGTGGGATTCTTTCACTTTCAAGGCGCCGCATTATTATGTCGGGATCAACTGTCCTCATTGCAATATCACGGACGAACAATTCGAATGGATGCGGGAAAACTCAGGCCAGTCCGAAGAGCAGCTTACTTTTGCCACTATCTACTTTTACTCAAACTACCAGCCGTATCTGACTCATGTGCTGCCGCTGTATAGCCAGTGCAAGACGGTCCTGGTGTGCCATGAACTGGGCATCACGGAAAGCCTGCCCTTCCAGCCTGTACGGGTGTTTCGCAATCAATATGACGCTTGGCGGAAGAATTTGTCGCTGGCGGATGAGATCAAAAGCTATATCGCTGAAGAGAAGATCCGCGGCGCGCTTTTTCTGTTCTGCGCCGGCGCGCTGGGATGCATCCTGGCCCATGAGCTTTATGCATTCTGCCCGGAGAATACCTGCATCGACATCGGATCTTCGCTCGACCCGTATCTTTTTACCGGAACGCTGGCCCGCAATCGCCGCTATTTAAAGCAGGACCCGGAAACCCAGGCCCGTGAGTCTTGCCATTGGAAGCCGCGCCGGATCGGAGCATCCGACGCAGCTGATTAGGCGGCCCCGGTCCTTGCACCATGCAGTCCGCGCCGGTTCACGTATTCTTCATGCGCAAGGATCGCCTCCGCTATGGAGAGCTCCGGCGGTCCCTGGGTTAGCTCGAATTCATGGTCATTGGAGTTCCCGCGCGCCCGGACCACCGGCATATGCGATCGCCGCACTTCGGGCGTGATGTATGACACGGCAAAGCCGATGCGCTTCTTGTCCGACTGGTTGGCGTTGGAACCATGAATCAGGTCCACGTGATGAAGTGACATCTGCCCTGGCTTCAAAACCAGATCACGCACCGTACTTTCGTCCACATGCACGGAAATTTCCTCGCCATGGTTGAGCAGGTTGTTGGCCGCGTAGGTTTCAACATGCGGCTGCTTTCCCGTTCGATGCGAACCGGGGACCACCCGTAAGCATCCGTTTTCCTGATTGCTGTCTGAGAGGGCGATCCACGCGGAAGGAGCAGGCTTGGAATTGAGCTTGGAGTAAATGCCATCCTGGTGCCAGGAGACGAAGGAAGGATCGTGCGGATGCTTATAGAAAATCCGCGTCGAATGTACGAACAAATCAGGGCCGAGAATGTCCTCCAGCACGTCCAGTACTCCGGGATGCATCGCCAGATCATAGGCCCAGCGGAAAAACAGATGGCAGTTGTCCATGCGCTTCAAATACCCGCCCATGTGCTGCTCCTGCTGTTCCAGCGCCTCGCAGAATCTTTGCGCCTCACCGGGGGAGAGCACGGTTACGGGACACAAACAGCCATCGCGTTCGTAATCGCCAATCTGCGTGTCGGAGAGTACATTACTCATTGCCTGCCTCCTGGGACCGGGCAAGCTGCGCATAACGCGCCGCGTACCGGTCGATCTCGATTTCATATTCCTGAACATATCCCCGCGCCATTGCCAGGTAGTGATACTCGCGCAATGCCTTCTCGCGGCAATCCCGCGGACGGATGCCGGCCACGTCACGAATTGCAGCGGCATATTGCTCGGCATTGCGGCACACAAAGCCCACCTCTGGCGTTGCCACTTCCGGACACGGCCCAAAATCGCTGGTAATGACCGGTGTTCCGGACATCAGCGCCTCTATCAGGACCAGTGGTAGCCCTTCATGTATCTGTGTGGGAAAAAGAAGAGCACGCGCCCCCGCGATCAATTCCGCTTTTGCCTGTCCTCGGACGTCGCCCAGAAAAGTTGCGCCCGCCTGCTTGCACATGTCGGCGACGGTCTGGAAAATTTCCATGTCTCTGGCGGTGCCGGCAACCACTAGTTTGGACCCTAGATCGGCAGCCAGTGAGAGGGCAACGTGCAGCCCTTTTGCCTGGTACTTGTGCCGCGTCGCATTGCCCTGCATGCTGGACAGAAACAGCAGGTAATCCTCTTTTGTTTCCGAGTAGATGTAGTTCGCCGGATCGAGTCCGTTGCGCACAAACCGTTTGCTGGCATAAAGAGAAGCCAGGGACTGGGACACAAAAACCCAATTTTCCGGCGCGACCTCTACATCACGCATGCGGTGCTGCGTCAGCACCCAGGGTAGGTCCTCTACCTCTATATTGTGGGCGATATCAACATTCGCTGGGAGCGCGGTTGTGAGCGTAACTCCGGGCGGCAGTGGGTGCTCTGTGCCTTTGGTTAGAAAGTAAAAGACCTGATGTCCCAGTTCGGCCAGTCCCTTGGCAAGCATGTCATGCACATGCTGCGGCGCCCCGGAGGGTTCGTAGCGTAAAGTTCGGCCGGCGCCATGCCCATCGTCACTGGGATAGCGATGATCGGAATAGAGCAGGATGCGCATCAGCGGTCGAGTTTACCCTTTCCACCCGGTGGCCTGGCGTCGCGCAGTCAGGTTTGCCGAGAACTGACGCAAGGCAACTACAGACTGTTCGAAGTCATCACCCGGAGGATGATTTTGTAATTCAAAATGTCCGTAGCGATCTTCCCCGCGGACCAGCATCACGGGAAAGTGCGGCCGGTCCTGGGCCACATGCGGGGCCACATAGCGGATGGCAAATCCAGCACGCGTGGTGCTGGAGCGGTTGGGATTTGAGCCGTGCACAATATTTACGTGATGCAATGACATCTCGCCCGGTTGGAGGACCACGTCCGTGGCTTCAGATTCTTCCACGGCGACTGCGATTTCCAGGCCGCTGGCGAGCAGGTTTTCCTCGTGCTTGGCCGAGTTGGCGTGCGGAAAACTGCCGTTCCTGTGCGATGTCCGTACAACCCGCATACAGCCGTTTTCCGTATTGCTGTTCGTCAGCGCTACCCACGCTGAGACAAAATCAGGCTGGTCAAGGTTCAGGTAATAGCCATCCTGGTGCCAGGAAACAAAGGTCGCGTCATAAGGACGCTTCTGAAAGATGCTGGTTGCATGCACCACAATATTGGGGCCGATTACGTCCTCCACCGCATCCAGAATGCGAGGATGGCTGACCAGTCGGTACGCCCAGGCGAAATGAAGATGACACTGGCTGAGCTCGTGTGATTTGGGCGCTCCACCCAGGCGGTTTTCAAGTTTTTCAAGGCAGGAGCGAAACCCAGTTACTTCATCCTGATCCAGTACGGAGATCGGAAAAAGTACACCGTCCTGTTGATATGATTCCAACTCGGACGCAGTCAGTCGCTTGCTCACCAACCCTCCTGGGTTTTCCGGTTCTCCGCTTTTAGGCAGCACCAAAGCCCAAGAATGATTGATTGCCACGAAGCAGGGCTTTTTTAGGGGAGAATATCCTATCACGAGATTTGGTTTCAAATTGGGAATCATCGAAGATTGCAACCGCATCAAATGTTATCGTCCGAATCGAGATGCCACTTATAATTCCGCATGTTTCAATTCAGCGTGAACAGGGCTGCGGCCCTGATTACTGTAGCCTCTGTTTTGCTCGCGGCTACGCAGTCTCCCGCCATAGTGCCGCAGGACGTGGAAGTGATTGATCAAAATGGGCACGCAGTCCGCTTTTATGGCGATCTGGTTAAAGACCGCGTTGTGGCGATCAACTTTATATTTACCAGTTGCCAAACGATCTGCACATTGTTGGGCGCTAAATTCGCCAAGGTTGACCGGTTGCTGGCTGATCGCCACGTCGCCAACGTTCTGCTTATCTCCATCAGCGTGGACCCCGCCAACGATGGCCCGGAGCAACTACGAAATTTTGCCGCGCGCTACGGAGTCACGCAACAATGGAAACTGGTCACTGGAGAGAAGCGCAAGGTGGAACAACTCTTGCGCTCCCTGGGCGAATATACTCCGGATAAGACGGCCCACACCGGCAGAGTTCTGATCGGCCGTGGAGATGGTAATTGGGTACGCGTGGACGGCTTGGGTTCACCGGAAAAGATCGCCGATCTTTTGACATCTGCCGCAGCGCAACAACCTGCACGAAATGGTTCTTAGTCCAGCATCAGCCGAGTCAAATGTCCTATATTCGTTCAATCCAAATTTTGATCACGCGTTTTTCGCTTTTGCAGCGCGCCCCATATCGCATGCTTGAGCTATGGGGAGCATTTTTGCAAAAAGCAAGCCAGCTAGAGCGGTTCCAGAGTTTTCGTAACTCATGTGGCACAGCCGCCCTCGGCTGTGCTGCTGCTTCACAGGCGGGAGCGCCTGTGCCACACGATTTCCCAAGGTACAACTTTTTTGGAGCTGCGTTAGTATGCATGATACTGACAGGAACGCTCTCTGCCAGCGCGCAGCAATCCAGCGGTCCACCGCCACCAGCCAAGGACAACGTGGCGGTTGAGTTCTCCATGAGCCAGGCAGATTCCTCTTTGCCGTCTTCCTCTCATTTTCATCAGGGGGAAAACGTGATGGTCCGTTTCAGTATTCGCGATAAGGTTTCCGGCGCGCCGCTTGACGGTCTGCATCCCGCTGCATGGCTGGATCTTCATAGTGAAGACCTGCATAGTGGAGATCTGCATGGTGAAAAGGAGGCGGCCGCGCCTGTCCCCTGCAAAGAGCGGGTGAAGAAGCTGCTGAATGCGAGCGCGCTCTCCCGTCCGGAAATCGATCTCAACAGCTACGACGTGATTGTCATGAATGACAACGCCACCATCTCGGTCATTGATCCTCAGTTTTCCTACGGGGCCTCTCGGGTAATTGCCACTGTCCCACTGGCGAGTCCCGGCGGAGACTGGCAATTCAGCGATGATCAGAAACTGCTTTTTGTCAGCATGCCCGGTTCGGAAAAAATCGCTGTCATTGATACGGCAAGCTGGCAAGTAATCCGCAACGTGGATGTGGGCCCGGGACTTGGCCGTGTTTTTCTCCAGCCGGATGGGCGTCGCATTTGGATTGCAAATAACGATGGAACCAGCTCGGGTGTATCGCCCATGGATGTTACGAAGTTACAGATAGCCGGCAAAATACTGACCGGGGCGGGCCCTCACGAAATTGCGTTCAGCGCAGATGGCCGGCTGGCATTTGTTACCAACAAAAACGCCGGAACTGTCTCAGTGATCGACACGGCAAAGCTTAGCAAGACGCGTGATATACACACCGGGCGCCAACCGGATGCCATCGCGTTTTCGGCGAAGAGCGGATTTGCGTACGTCACGGATGCTCAAGACGGAACGATCACTGTTCTTGACGGTGCGCGCGGCGTGATTGTGACCACCATTACTGCCGAACCGGGCGTGGGTGTAATCCGGTTCGCGCGCGATGGACGATTTGGCATTGTCCTCAATGCGCCACAAAAAACGGTCCATGTGCTGGACACATCCTTGAACCGCATCATCCAAACAGGCGACGCTGCGGGGCAACCCGATCAAGTGACGTTCTCCGGAACGCTGGCCTATATCCGCCAGCGCGGCAGTGAGAGCGTGCTGATGATTCCGCTGGATTCCATCGGCGCGGAACACAAGCCGCTTCCGGAAGCTGAGTTTCCCGCGGGCCAACACCCATTAGGCAAAGTTTCTCTGCCCAGTCCTGCTGACAGCATTGTGCAATCTCCGGGTGAGAATGCTGTGCTGGTTGCAAATCCCGGAGACCACTCTGTTTATTACTACGAAGAAGGGATGGCGGCGCCCATGGGCTTTTTTACCGACCATTCCCGAGAGCCCAGAGCGATCCTGGCGCTGGACCGCAGTTTGAAGGGAAGTTCCAAGGGGGTTTATCAAACCACTACCCATTTGGAGCGTCCGGGCGTGTATACCATGGCCCTGTTGCTGGATTCACCCCCGGCGGTGCAATGTTGGGACGTTACTGTGGAGCCGGATCCAAACCGCGCCCAGCCCGCACATGCTCGTTTGGAGATGCAGAGTTTAATCGAGGGCGACGCAGTTCAGGCCGGAGTCCCGGTGACGATTCATTTCCGCATTTGGGATACTGAAGCAAAAAAAGCAAAACCAGGCATGGCAGACGTGAAAGTACTTATCTTCCGTGCGCCGGGAGGCTGGCATCAATATAAGGTTGCTCAAGCGCTGGAGGAAGGCATTTATGAAGTGACGTTCCCGCCTCTTCAGCCCGGAGTTTATTACTTGAACATGCAAAGCACGGGCCTGGGGTTAACCCTGAACAGTGAACCTATTGTCCTCCGCGCTGTGGCGCAGTAATTTACTGGTTGTCCTCCAGGACTGATTTGACAACGCCAATGAGTTTTTCGGAATCCGACGTTCCAAGCGCTTTTTTCCATAGCCCGGTGCGATCATTGCCGATCAGAAACACGTTCAGATGGTCTTGTTTGTTTTCCACGTAGAGTCCCAGCTTGTGCAGGACGAGTTCGACGTTTTGTTTTTTCCCCGTGAGAAAATACCATCCGGGTTTGGCATCAAAACGCTCGCCATACTGTTTGAGAACAGCCGGCGTGTCCGTCTCCGGGTCAATGGAAATCGAAAGCAGGCGTACATCGGTCCCCAACTTCGGGCCCAGCCATTTTTGGATGCGCGCGAAGTTGGCCTCCATCCTCGGGCAGCTGTCTTTGCAGGTGGCGAACATGGCGTGGATGACTACCACTTTGTCTTTGATCAGGTCGGTATAAAACTGTTGTTCTTTGCCGTCCTGGTCAACCAGTACGGTATCAGTGAAATATTTTTCCGCGGCGGCTGTGCTCGGCACAGGCTTGCTTTCTGTTTGGCCGTTGGATGGTTGGCTGGTTGAAAACCCCGTCAGGAGGACGACTGCCACCAGCCACGCGCGGAATAGCATTTGTGTGCTCACTTTCTTTTTCCGTCCGGAGTATCATTTCACATCTGGAAGGAAAATCGTGAACCACAGAAAACTTTCTCGGATGAAATTGTCCCATCTGCTCCGCCGCCCGCAGGTGATTCGAGATTGAAGATTCCAGGTGACATACGAAAAAAGACGTGGGCATCGGCAATCCGCGCTTTGATTGTTTTTTTTGCGGCAGACCTTGGCCATGCGGCTTTTGATAACAATTTGTCTCCTGCCGAACTTCGCGGGCGGACGATCTACCGCAAAGGCGAGAGTCCGTCCGCCCGGCCGATCATGACGCTTGTCGGCGACACGGAAATTGAAGCCAAACTCGTGCCTTGTGGCAGCTGCCATGGCATGGATGGTCGCGGTCGTCCGGAAGGCAGCGTGGTTCCCCCCAGCATTCGTTGGGAAGACCTGATAAGTCCGCGCCGGGTTGCCGCCGATGGGCGCGAGCGTGCTCCTTATACTGAAAACTTTCTGATCAGGGCCATGACCATGGGCTTTGATTCGCAAGGCAACCGTTTGCATGCCGCCATGCCGCGTTACGCCCTCTCTCGTTCGGATGCCGACGATCTGGTTGCCTACCTTAAGAAACTTTCCACAGATTACGACCCCGGTCTCAGCGATGATGCTGTGCGCATTGGCGCGTTGCTGCCGCCGAATAGCAAATACCCAGACTTGTCGTCGGCGATCCAGGGCGCGCTGACGGCTTACTTTGCGGACTTGAATAAAGGCGGAGGTCTATATGGCCGCCGTATCGAATTGCTTTGCCGTGAGTTGCCGCCCGAACCAGAAAAAGTAGCGCCCGCATTTCGGGAATTCCTGGAGAAGGAGCAACCTTTTGCTTTGGTGGCGAGCTTCATCGCAGGCTCTGAAAAACAATCAGCCGCGGTCCTGCAAGAACAGAAGGCGCCGCTCGTCGGCGCTTGGACCCTCCTCCCGGAAGCGAAAGCATCCTCAAGTTCTCCTCTGTTCTATCTGGATTCCGGACTGCTCGGCCAGTCAGAAGCATTAGCGGCTTTTGCTTTGCGAGAATACACAGGAGCTGGGGAAAAATTGGAGATTGTAGTTTCCGACGACGAACTTTCTCATGCTGCCGCCGATGCTGCCCGTACCAAACTGCAAGGGTCAAGGTGGGCGGCCGCGGAGACAGTGAACGGGCCGGCGGATGCATCAGACGCTGATGGACTGGTTCAGCGTTTGGCCGCCGCGCGGGTAAAGGTCCTGTTCCTGGCCCTGCGTCAACCGCAACTCGTGGCGCTGCTCCAGGCGATCCAACGTAGGAATTGGAACCCCGTCTTGCTAATTCCCAGCGCGTTCTATACGGACGGGAGCGATTTGCAATCGTTTTCAGGCCGGGCATTTCTCGCTGTCTCTTCGTTGCCTTCAGATGTCACGCGAGATGCCTTGGCTGAATACAAAAAGTTAGCGTCAGCATACGGTCTGTCTCCACGGCATCTGGCAGCACAGTACACCGCGCTTGCTGAAGCCAAAATACTCACGGAGGGTTTGAAACGGGCCGGCCGCGACTTGCTTCGGGAACGTCTGCTGGAATCTCTTGAGGGCCTTTACGATTTTCCCACTGGCTTCAGTCCACCGGTGAATTTTGGTCCAGCCAAGCACGCCGGCATCACCCGGTTTCATATCATGACGGTGGATCCTGTGACCGGTAATTTGGCTGAGGTCAATGGCGCACGATAATGATTTGCGCGATCGGTCCGGATCTGCTTTTGCTGCGCATACACTCTTTCTCCGTAGTTTGTCTGGGGGGATAGACCCTCACAAGGCTGAGAAATCTACGAGTAACATCCGTTCGTACGTTGGTCCGTAAAACCCTTCCAGAACGTTGTCTTTGTGGGCAACGGCCCGGTTTGCGATGCGTTCGACTAGAATAACTAAGGAATTTCTTAGGGAAGCTTCCGGTGAGCAACCGCCTGTATTTTTGTGCCGGGAAGTACCCTCGACCTCGGCAGGGCAGGCGCTAACATGCGCCATTTAAGGAGTTGCAATGGATGATCACGCCGCTGATCTTACCCAACTGCTGCACCGTTGGTCAGAGGGTGATCGTGATGCTCTGGATCGGCTGATGCCGCTGGTCTACGGCGAGCTGCGCCGGCTGGCCAACTTCTACCTGCAACAGGAGCGGCCAGACCATACGCTTCAGCCTACGGCGCTGGTGCATGAGGCATATTTGCGGCTGGTGGACCAGCGTAATGCCTGTTGGCAAAATCGCGCGCAGTTTTACGGTGTGGCAGCGCAGATCATGCGCCGCATTTTGGTAGACCATGCGCGGCAGCACCAAGCGGAGAAGCGCAAAGCCATGAAGGACCCGCTTCCCCTGGACGAAGCTCTTACCATCCCTGTAAAAGCGGATCTCAGCCTGGTTGAACTGGACTGCTCCCTGGAAGCGCTCTCCGCCTTCGATCCGGAAAAATGCCGGTTAGTCGAGCTGCGTTTTTTTGTTGGCCTGAATGTTGAGGACACGGCAGAGGTGTTGGGTATCTCGCCGGCCACAGTGAAACGCGAGTGGGCGGTCGCCAAAGCCTGGCTTTATCACGACATGTCGAAAAGGGCGGACGCATGAACCCTGATCGCTGGCGCCAGGTGCAGAACGTACTGTACGGCGCGATCGAGCTGCCGGAAGAGCGCCAGGAGGATTACATTAAGGAGTGTTGCGCCGAGGATGCGTCGCTCTACGCAGAAGTGGCGGCGTTGCTGGAAGCCCACCGCAAGGCGAGCACCTTCATTGAAAGCCCGGCAATTCATGGCTTCCCCAAGGACTGGCCAGACGGTCTGGTCGGCGCGCAGTTCGGCGCTTACCAACTCCAGGAGCGCATTGGCGAAGGCGGCATGGGCGCCGTGTATCGCGCGGAACGCAATGACGGCCAATTTACCCAGCAAGTGGCAGTCAAGCTGGTGCAGCCCGGCCTGGGTAGCCAGGAGCTTCTCCGCCGGTTGCGCGGCGAGCGCCAGATCCTGGCTTCTTTGAACCATCCTAATATCGCGCGTCTGCTCGATGGAGGCGTCAGCGCGGATGGGCAGCCGTATGTTGTGATGGAGTACATCCGCGGCGCGCGCATCACTGAATACTGCCGTAATCACGGGCTGACCGTGGAACAGCGTCTGCGTCTGTTTCAAGAGATTTGCCTGGCTGTCAGCTATGCACACCAGCATTTGGTGGTCCATCGCGACATCAAGCCCAGCAATATCCTGGTGGCGGATGACGGAGTGCCCAAGCTGCTTGATTTTGGCATTGCCAAAATCCTTGGGCCCTCCAGCGGCAGCGACGGCGAAAAAACGCAACTGAACCCGCTGACTCCCGACTACGCCAGCCCGGAACAGTTGCAAGGCAAAGCCATTACCACCGCTACGGATATTTATTCCCTGGGCGTATTGCTGTACGAGCTGCTCACGTCGCAAAAGCCGTACAAGCTGAAAGACAAGACGCCGCTTGAGACCATGCAGTTGGTTTGTGACACCGATCCGGAGCGTCCCAGCGCGGTTGTTTCCAGCGGCGAAAACGGAGCGCCGGCGCTTGGAAATATCTCCAGTGACCTTGACGCCATCGTGCTCAAAGCCATGCGCAAAGAGCCGGAGCAGAGATATCGGTCCGTTGAGAAACTGTCTGAGGACATCGGCAACTTTCTGGCTGCGCGTCCAGTGGGTGCGCAGCAAGGGAACTGGCGTTATGTCACGAAAAAGTTCATGCGCCGCCATCGTGTGGGAGTGTTCATGTCAGCGGCGGTGGCTGCGCTGTTGGTCGCCGGCATCTCAGCGGTCTTGTGGGAAGCGCACCTCGCGCGGGTGGAACGGGCACGAGCAGAGCGGCGCTTCAATGATGTAAGGAAGCTGGCGAACTCTCTTATCTTTGAGGTCCATGATGGGGTCGCTAATCTTCCCGGCTCCACCCCTGTGCGCAAGCTGATCATGCAAAGGTCCGCCGAATACCTGGACTCTCTCTCCAAAGACGCTGCTGGAGATGCCGGCCTGCAAGTCGAACTCGCCAACGCATACATCCGTCTGGCCCAGGTGCAAGGAAGCACAAATGCGGCGAACCTGGGCGACCTCGCCGGAGCGGAACAAACCTATGCCAAGGCCCAGACGCTGCTGGGCTCGGTGCTGGCCAAAGAGCCTCTGCGGGATGATGCCAACGGACTCTTTGCGCGCTCCAGTCGCGCGTTGGCCTCTCTTTACTTAGGTACGCACCGGCCGGAGAAAGCTGCTGAAGCCGCGAACAAAGCACTGGCAATCAACCAGGGGCTGGCCTCACGTCACCCTGGTAATGATGTTTACGTAGAGGCGCTTGCCAATGCCTTGTACACTCTTGCCGATATTCAAAGCGGCACCGGCAATCTGGAAGCAGCGAACAATCGCGCCAAAGCTCTGGAGCTTTACGAGCAGCTTCTGGCCCGCCATCCGGATGATCCAGACAAGCAAAGAAATTTGGCCCTGGCCGAAAAGACCACCGGTGCTCATCTGGCCATTAACGGTTCTGTGCAAGAAGCTCTCAGCCACTACCAGAGAGCGCTGGAACTGGATGACAGAAGGACCAAGGCCAGTCCGCAAAACGCCCAGGCGCAACTCGATGTTAGTTTTGATCTGAGCCAGATCGGCGATTATTACGATCGTAGAGGTGACCTGAACGCGGCCCTGGAGTACTACCAGCAAGCTTTGGAGGTTCGTGAACGGCTTGCCGCTGCGGACCCGAGTAACATGCAATTGCGCGAACGGATTGTCTTCATGCGCGGGAACATCGGCAACACTCTAAGAAGGCTGGGCCGCTTCAAAGACGCCGGCGAGGAATTTCAGGGAGCGATCGATTCCGGGCGGACGCTTGCGGAGGACCGGAGCAACGACTTCAGCATCGGCGTTGCCTACATGGGAAGGGGGTCCATGAAAAACGATATGGCGTCTCGAGAAGCGTTACTGAAGGCGAAAGTCCTACGCGAGCAAGCCTGCGCCGACTATGCTCAGGCCTCGGGCTATTTTCGCAAGATGTTGAGTGGAGGCAGGAGCATTAATTCCGATTGGAAGAGGGCCGTGGACGAACTTGAAAACGACATCAAGCGCTGTCCGGGCTCGATCTCCGCACAAAAATAGCTTTTTCTTGATTTTAGCTAAGCCACCTAGAATCAGATAGTTCGTCTAACTCCCAGGCCAATCCACATTTATTTTCACCCATACTTGAGCCCATATAGCTTCAAATCACGCGTTTCTGATTAAGGGAAAAGCAAAGGCTTAGCCCGGTTAAGGGGAAAGAAAGACTTTATCCGGGTTTGGCTCGTCCAGGCGGGCAGTGCCGTCGCTGTTCGCCTGGAGCAAAGGAAAATCACATGCGACAAAATGCAGCCAGCAATCGACAGGGACTTTATGCTAACCGGATTACTCGTAGGCGCACCGGTGGGGGCGTCCGCTGGTTGGTGGCGATCGCAGCTTGCTGCGTAAGCTTTCTATCGACTGCGCATGCCGGCGCCGTTAACAAAACGTCTATTGTGCACCAGCGCGCGGAAGCGACTTCACTCCGAATTTTTGGCGCAATGATTGTGCTGACAGTACTTTCCTTCGCCCAGAACCCGCTGAAGCGGTCTGATCCGTTCACGGGCAGGTTTGAAGGAGACCAGGTCGCGCTCGAACTTACGGGCGCCAACGGGCAGTACACCGGAACTATGACCATCCAGGGGCAAACATTTCCCGCGACCGCGCGAGTTGCCGGTGCAACGGCAAACGGAATGGTGCAGGCCGGCGGCCGTAATTTTCCGTTCACCTTGGCTCCAACCGGGAACGGACTGAAGCTAGTCAGCGAAGGAAGCGAATATCTGTTGGAAAGACATTCCGCGCCGGGTAGCGCGCCACCAGCCACGGCTGTTCCCACCAAGTCCAGCAGCAGCAGTATTGTCGGCTTCTGGCGGAACGCGCAAGGGCATGCTCGCTTCAATGCCGATGGCACCGGCGAGGTGGATGGCGAGAACGGACGCTACGAAATTCACGGGAACCAGATGACGTTGTCCGGCCCACGTGGACAACTCAGCTTGCCGTTTGAAATCCACGGTGACACTTTGACCTTCACGGTGAACGGCGTTGCCCTGGTGCTGACGCGCGTGCGCGAGGAAGCAGGTCCAGGCGGCATCCGACAGGAGCTTGTGGGCAAATGGTGCTGGATCTCCATGGTGAATGCGCAGCATGGGGCCAGCATGTCCAACCGGTGTTTTACTCTCAATCCCAACGGCACTTACCAATATTACGGCGAATCCGACAGTTACAACCCTAACGGAGGCGTAACTTCACAAAACTCTGACTCGGGTACATGGACAGCCACGGAAACCGCGCTGACAACACATTCGTCCGCAAAAGGCACGCAGGTGTTCACGCTGGAAAAACGCAACCATCCGAAGAACAACGATCCCATGTTGGTGGTGAATGGCCAGCCTTTTGTCACCTATTATCAAAAAGCGCCATGGTAGAGATGTGGCGGCTTGCCACCGTGTGGTCAGTCGCCCATCTAAAAAAATCCTGCTTCTGTTTGAGCCCGTTTCCCTTCCAATTCCGCGTTACTGATTGAGACGCTGCGATTCGCAACAGCGTCCTGCAAACATCAAATTGCTACTGGAGGAGAAGGTGCATAAATTTTTATTAAAAAGCTGCGCGATGGTTTTTGTTCTTGCCGTCGCGAGTTTTGGGCAAGACTGGAAGGGCTTTTATGTGGGCGGGAACAGCGGAGGAGTGAAGGGCCATTCCGATGCGTTTACAAGTACGGTTTTCAGTCCGACCGGCTATTTCGCCTTGAGCAGCGTTCCGGCGATCGCAGCCGTAGGCCATCAGACGCTGAGCCCGAGCGGTTTCACGGGCAGCGGCCAGGCTGGCTATAACTTTCAGACCGGCCATTGGGTCCTGGGTGTCGAGGCCGATTTCGGCTCGATGCACGTGAAAGACGACTTTACCGCCACCGGGATTTATCCTTGTTGCACCACAACAAGCTTCACGATTACCCAGACGGTCAACAGCGATTGGCTGATGACCATGCGTCCCCGCATCGGCGTGGCGAACGCCCACGTCCTGGTGTACGGCACCGGCGGGCTTGCCCTGACCAACTTCAATTACAAGGAAGATTTTATTGACACCTTCGCGACCGCGCATGAGAGCGCCAGCACTTCGGGATTGTTGAAGGGCTGGACCGGTGGCGCCGGAGTCGAGTTTAAGATTGGGAGTGGAAGCCATTGGTCGATGAAGGGGGAATACCTCTTCACCGACTTTGGTTCGGGAGTGAAGGCGACAAGTACGAATCTCACCTTCGTATCGACGCCGCCACCGCCACCGCCGCCACCAACGGATGCGCGAAGTGCAGTCATTGCATTCACCCAAGCAGTCGTCGCATCGCCTACAAACGTCTTTACCCACCAAGCTGATCTCAGCACAAACACTTTTCGCGCCGGCTTCAATTACCGCTTCTAAATTAACGAACGGCCGGTGATGACGCCGGCCGCCTTCACCATCTAGCTGAGTTTGGTCGAAGGGATCGTCAGCCTCACTCACTCGTCTCGCCGCGCGGGCCTCAGCCGTCGTGCCTTAGTTTCAGGCCGCCATCGTGGTGGTGACTGCACCCGCTCGGCGCAGTTGAAAAAAAAAACACCCCCGCAAAGCCGTCTTTTGTTTTTGTAAATCTCCAGATCTATTGGGAGAAGTCCTTATTTTATCGTTATATATCCGGAGCCATATTGCGCCGAGAATGCCGTAAGTCCATTGTTCCCTAGCGAATGTCCTTGGCGAGGGCATTTATCAAGGCCGATTGTTGCCTTTATTTTTCTCGTGCAAGCTCGGGCCGGGCACGTCCCGTCTGTCTGAAGAGAATTCGAAAATGTTAGTATTCCGTGACACGATTTCATCGGGTCCAAATGGGAATGCTTAGCAATATTCCGAACTGGTGTTTGTATCGTTTTTCCCGCCAGCACAAGCTCTGGCCTGCACGAGCATTTGCGGGGTTATGCGGACTTGGCTTGCTTCTTGCAGGAAGTGCGCTGACAGATTTCTTCTGCTCCACGGTGCTCGCACAGCAGGGGGGCCCGGCGGCGCCTGTAGTGGTCCAGCCGGGAGCGCCAGGTGAGCCGAGCAGGAGGCTGCCGCCGTCCGCAACGGCGGAGTTGCCGCCACGGTCGCAAGCGGAAACGGAGTTCATGCGAGGCATGATCATGCATCATGCGCAAGCGGTGGAGATGACGGCGCTGATTGCCTCGCATACGGAGAACAAGGACCTGCACTTGCTGGGCGCGCGCATCCGTAGCTCGCAGTCGGATGAGATCAGGTTGATGCGGCGCTGGCTGGCGGCCCGCGGAGAACCAGCTTCCATGGCGATGCGGGACATGGATATGTCGCACCATCCGATGGCCCTTATGCCCGGCATGCTTACACCCGAACAGATGGAGGCGCTGCGGAAGGCGAAGGACACCGAGTTCGACCATTTGTTTTTGACCGGGATGATTCAGCACCACAACGGCGCTTTGACCATGGTGAAGGACCTGTTCGACACCGCGGGCGCCGGGCAGGATGCCGAGCTATTCGACTTCGCCACGGATGCGGACAATACGCAACGAGCTGAGATCAGAGTCATGCAGACAATGTTGGAGAAAAAAATTCCAGAGGAGAAACAATGAACCGAGTGTCCAGTGCTATTTTTCGCGTGGCGGTCGCCGCGATCATTTTATTTTCCGGCTTGGGCCGAGTGCAGGCACAGGGGCAGACGCCTGCGCCCCCGTCGTCCGCTCAAGCACCTGCGGAGGAACGCGATCCGTTTGCTCCGGAGCCCGCTCCTGTGCTGCCACCGGGCATGATGGGGTCGGATGCAAACGATCCGCGCGCAAAGCTGTCCTCTGGCCTCTATGACGCGGGTGAAGCAGCAATGGGGTTGAAGCACCTTATGCTTGTCAAAAAGCCTGGCGCGTTTCAGCTTGGGACCGCGGATGCCGATGATCCGAAGGTGCAGAAGACGCTGGGTCAGCTGGGCATGAGTAATACCTCAAAGATTCCCAAGCCGATGCTGCTGGTCCGCGCGCAGCTTGCTTTCGCGAACTCGGATTTTGCTTTTCAGGGCAATCACCTGTTCCAGGGGAATTTCTATGGTGTGAACATCTATGACATTTCCAATCCGGCGAATACCACGTTGTTGACTTCGCTGGTGTGCCCGGGCGGACAGGGCGATGTGTCCGTGTATAAAAACCTGCTGTTCATGTCTGTGGAGATGCCGAATGGACGCCTGGATTGCGGCGCTCAGGGCTTTCCGCCGGAGCCTCCCCCGACCCCAGAGGAAGAAAAAGAAAAGAAACGCCGCCTACCGGCAGCGCAAAAGGACCGTTTCCGCGGCGTGAGAATCTTCGACATTTCTGACGTCAAGAACCCCAAGCAAGTGGCGGCGGTGCAGACCTGCCGCGGATCACACACGCATACCCTGGTGGTCGATCCGAATGACAAGAACAACATTTATATATATGTGTCGGGCACGTCGTTTGTGCGTCAGTCGGAGGAGTTGGCGGGATGCTCTGGCGAACAGCCGGACAAAGACCCGAATACAGCTCTATTTCGCATTGAAGTGATCAAGGTCCCGGTGGCTGCGCCGCAGGACGCGAAAGTGGTGTCCAGCCCCCGGGTGTTCATCGACGCCCGGACAAACGCGATGAACGGCCTGAATAACGGCGGCACTCATGGCAAGGCGGGATCGGATAAGCCGAAGGACACCGACCAGTGCCATGACATCACGGTATATTCGGCGATCGGGTTGGCGGCGGGCGCGTGTTCGGGAAATGGAATTCTGCTCGACATTAAAGATCCTGCGCATCCGAAGCGTGTGGATGCGGTGAACGATCCGAACTATTCGTACTGGCATTCGGCTTCGTTCTCGAACGATGGCAGCAAAGTTGTGTTTACTGACGAATGGGGCGGCGGTTTGGGGGCGCGGTGCCGTCCGAACGACCCGAACAAGTGGGGCGCGGACGCGATCTTCAGCCTGAACAACGACAAACTGACTTTCCAGAACTATTACAAGCTGCCGGCTGCGCAGGCTGATTCGGAGAATTGCGTGGCGCACAACGGCTCGCTGATTCCCGTCCCGGGCCGCGATATTGAAGCGCAGGCCTGGTATCAAGGCGGCATATCCATCATGGATTTCACGGACGTAGCGCATCCATTTGAAATTGCCTACTTTGACCGCGGGCCGATTGATCCAAATGTGCTGGTGCTGGGCGGCGAGTGGTCAGCGTATTGGTACAACGGCTACATTTATGGTTCGGAGATTGCGCGTGGTCTGGATGTGTTTGAACTGACACCTACTCAGTTCTTGACTCAGAACGAAATCGACGCGGCGAAGGCGGTCCGGGTCAGTGAGCTGAATGTACAGAACCAGCAAAAGATCGAGTGGCCGGCAAAATTAATCGTCGCGAAGGCCTACGTGGACCAATTGTCCCGGTCGCAAGCCCTGCGGGCAGACAAGATCGCAGAGCTGGAAAAGGCAATTCAAGGCGCGGAAAGTTCACACATGAGCAAGGACGCGCTGGCGAAGCTGAAGGCCTTGGCGCCGTCATTGAAGAAGGATGCTGGCGCGGCGAAAAGCGCGGCAGATTCCACACGGCTCCGCGCTCTGGCTGAGATTCTGGAGCATCCATCAGCGTAACCTCTTCGCTCAGCGGCTTTTTGTTTCCAGCCGCTGAGCGAAGGATTTCATCACCGGGACCCTATACTCTCGGTTGATCTCCGGATATTAATCGCATTTCACCGGTAGCTTTCAAAACAAAGGAAGAAGACGGCCCAGTCCTGTTGAACGGCTCACTGCGAGCGGATGATGTTGGGAGTTCGCGCTGCGGCCGTCGGCGAAATCCGGGGCGTCGGGCATACTCTCCCCCGGCCATTGACCATCTCCGATGTTCTGCTTTCTCCAGTCTATTAAGATCCCTCTGCTTTATCATGTTGTTCCGGCCAGTCTACGGCCGAATTATCGATTGGATACATCTGCCTTTTGGAATCACTTACCTGCCGGTGTACGGCATATCTTAGACGTTCGAAAACAACGGTGTCATTCCGTCCATCGCTCTTGATGTACGTTGCTTCATTATTATTTATCGCACGAACGGCCGCATTGAGGCGTGATTTGGGTTGTTTGGTTTTGTGCGTATCTCTCCGTTTGCCGGTGTTTTCGTCTAAGATATGACCGGGGTTGTAGCCGGTGCATGGTTGTTTACCTATGAGAAAAGGCGCATCCGGCTGCTGTTCAGGGCCCTTAACTTTGTTCACTCCCCGTCCCCTGTTCTTCCCCCTACTGTTCCTTCTCCTCCCAATTAGTTTCGTCACGCCTCTGTCGCCAATGCCAGAAGAAGCCTTCTTTGCGCTCGGTTTACCTTCGGCCGATTTCTTTTCTCGCACCATCTGGAGAATTTGTCCAGCGGCGTGTTGTCCCGATTCCATATTCATCCAGTTGGCCATCTCCTGCTGCGCTCGCACTCGCGGACTCTGGTTTATCAACGCAGCCAACTGGGTGAGGTAGCCTGATGCGGGAGATGCGGCTTGCAATTGGCCGGCGGCATCACGTCGCCTGGATTCAGCCTGGAACGTGCGGGTAGAGTTTGCTCTAGGTTGGGTTACTTTCTCCATCGGGATATTCAACCTATCTTCACTGCGTCAGATTGAAAAAACGACGGGGATCGTGAAATTCCCTTACTGTTCCTGAAAAATATTGCAAACACAACTGTTTTTCTGGCAGTTGCCAGATTTTCTGTCCAAAGTAGCTTCAACAATCCAGGACCCCTGGTTCCAACGCACGTCAAAGGCGTCAGCAGACTGCATCACCATTTCAGCCAGATGCGGATGCATTGGCGGTGATCCGGTTCCGCAGCTCCCAAAGCTCGGGATACGCCACATGTTGCATGCGCTGTTGCAGGACCTCCACGGGCGTCCCCATGGTTCCGATCACGCCGCCGCCTATGATTCTTTGCGCCAGCTTGAGGTGATGAAAGCGGAAGAACTGCATGCGCTCATCGAAGTCCAGCATGCGTTCGGCCACGTCGTGCAGAGCAAAAAACTCTTCATGCCGGCGATAGACATCGTCCGCCGTCAGGCCCTTACCGGTCAGTTGTTCTTGAAACGCTTCGCCGATTCGGGGTGCAATGTGAAGAAGGGAAAGAAATCCAGGTGAGTCCAGTCCGCTGCCGTGTCCCAGCCCCGCTCGAATGATGTGATAGTCGTAAGGCGTGATTGTCTCCAGAATGTGCAGCAGCGCGATTGGGTGCTCAAGCATCGCATTGGCACGGCGCATGAGCCGCGCCGAGTTCGGATAGTTGCCCGCACTCAGTGTCACGCGGGCCCGCTCCAGTTCCCAACCGGCCCCTTTCATTAGTAACTCCGAAGACTGGTGGACCACCTGAAAGGTAAGCTCGTCGGGGTGAGACAGATTGTCCGCGGGTGTCTGTAATGAAAGCAGTTCGTCAGTGCGAAGGTAACGTTCGTAATCGGTGGCGCCTTTGCCTTCAAGGATGGGCTTGTGGAACTCGTTCGCCATTGGATTCACTGGCTCCTAGCGGCGCCGTCGCAGCTTGCGCGAGGATGTTGAATAATCATACCAAGCCGAGTGGAATATCCTTAGTGCAGGCGTAGAATCTTTTGGGCCGCTGGCGGGGATCGCAGAAACCCGGGCAAGCGGGGATTCTGTCTGGATGAGGAATGTCAGACACTAGAAAGAAGGCATCATCCAAGCCGGCGCGTCCCGCACTGAATGGGGACGCGGGGCGTCCTGTGCCAAGCGCACATGTTGACACCTTTGCCCGGGAACACTTGCCGCCCCAAGAGTTCTGGCCGGTGATGAAGACCTATGGCGCTGAAAGCCTTGAGTACCCCGCAGTTCTCAACGCAGCGGTTGAACTACTTGATCGTAACGTCGAGCGAGGTTCTGGTTCGAAGGCCTGCTTGCTCAGTGACCACGGCGTATGGAGTTATCAAAGACTGCTGGAGTGTGCCAACCGTCTGGCCAACCTCCTGGTGGGCCAGGGACTGGCGCCGGGCGAGCGCGTCCTGTTGCGCGATGCCAACACTCCCATGCTGGTGGTATGTTGGTTCGCCGTTCTCAAAGCGGGAGGGATCGCCGTCACTACAATGCCGCTACTCCGCAATCAGGAGCTGGCGACGGTGGCCATCAAGGCCAGGATCAAATACGCCCTCTGCGCCCGCGAACACTCCGCGGAACTCGGCAAGGCGCAACAAGCTGCACCGGTGCTGGAGAAAATCATTCTCTATGACAACCCCGCTAGCGCGGACCTTCCTGCGCTGCTCACCGGCCATTCCGCTGAGTTTGCCAATTGCGCTACGCTTCAGGATGACGTTGCCCTGATCGCCTTTAGTTCCGGGACAACAGGCGAGCCCAAGGCAACCGTGCATTTCCATCGCGACCTTCTGGCCGTCTGTGACACGTTCTCAAAACACCTGCTCAAGCTGCAAGCAGACGACATCTGCTGTGGCAGCCCACCCCTGGCCTTCACTTTCGGTCTGGGCGGTTTATTGCTCTTTCCCATGCGGGCGGGCGCGGGCACACTGCTGCTGCCGAAGGTGAGCGCCGAAGGATTGCTTCAGGCCATCGAGCGGCACCAGTGCACAATCTGTTTTACCGCGCCAACGCTCTATCGCAGCATGCTTGAACTGCTGACCCGCTTCAACCTGGCGTCGCTTAAGCAATGTGTCTCAGCGGGTGAACGCCTCCCGTTAGAGGTGTTCGAAGCTTGGCACAAGGAAACAGGTCTCCGGATCATGGACGGCCTCGGGGCAACGGAGATGCTCCATATCTTTATTTCTGCCGCGGGCGACGACATACGGCCCGGAGCTACGGGGAAGGCGGTGCCTGGATATGACGCCCGGGTTGTGAATGAAGCCGGCCGTCCCGTTGCTGTGAATACCATAGGACGCCTTGCTGTACGGGGTCCCACTGGCTGTAGGTATCTCCATGCGCCCGAACACCAGCGCAAGTATGTGCAAGATGGATGGAACATCACTGGCGACTTATACCGCATGGACGCCGATGGCTACTTCTGGCATGAAGGGCGCACCGACGACCTGATTGTGAGCGCCGGTTATAAGATTTCAGCCGTCGAGATTGAGGCAGCGCTCATGGCGCATCCCAAAGTGGCGGAATGCGCGGTGATTGGAGCGCCCAGCAAGGAGCGCGGTGAGATCGTAAAAGCCTTCGTGGTTCTGCGGGGAGAGATCGCTGCGGACGATCAACTGCGGCGCGAACTACAGGACTATGTGAAGTCCCAGATAGCGCCGTATAAGTATCCGCGTGCTATTGAGTTCGTGGCTGAACTGCCACATACATCGACGGGAAAGTTGCAGCGTTCACGTCTGCGTGAGCAGGAGCGGCGGAAGCGGACGTCGCCTGCCTAGGGTGGTTTCAGAGTTGCTGTGTTGGAAAAGATTCACCGCCGGAGGCGGCGGTGCCATACGGCTCTCGGAGTACCAAGCATCATGCGCAACGAAAATTTTGTGGCCCAGCCGCCCTCGGCTGGGTGTAGACACCATAAAACTGAGGTACACCAGCGTAGGAACCGCCCCAGCCCATTCCACTGAAGCCGTCAGTCCGGCACCACCGCGGTGACCTCGATCTCCACGCGCGCGTTGGCTTCGAGCAGCCCTGACACCTCCACCACGGTCATGGCGGGATAGTGCTGGCCAATAATCTCGCGATAGGCCACACCCATTTGCTTCGCGGCCGCCATGTATTCATTCTTGTCGAGCACGTACCAGGTCATGCGCGCTATGTGCTCAGGTTTGGCTTTTGCCTCGCTCAATATCTCAACAATGTTCCGCAGCGCCTGGCGAACCTGCGACGGAAAGTCGTACGCCTCAAATTCCTCCTGGGCATTCCAGCCAATAATGCCACTCAGAAAAACCAGGCTGCCCCGGGTAGCCACGCCGTTGGCGTAACCTTTGGGCCGCGGCCAATTCGGTGGTTGCAGAAATTTCATTTTGCTTCCAATCTCCAAGAGTATCTTTAAATAGGTTTGAGATCAGTGGCTCGACATCAGTTCAGCCGGAAACGACGAAGGTCAGCCATGCTGACCCTCGCCTGCTTTGTGCGCTTTGATGATGCCGCGCGCAATGATCAATTGCTGTACTTCCGTGGCCCCTTCATAAATTCGCAACGGCCGAATCTCACGATAGAGGCGCTCCACGGTCTGCCCGCTTACGACGCCCAGAGCGCCAAAAATCTGCACGGCGGAATCGATGGCCTGCTGTGCAATCTCCGTGGCGGTCATCTTCGCCATGGCTGCTTCCACGGTCACTGGCTGGCCCATGTCCTTGAGCCAGGCCGCGCGATAGGTCAGCAGCGCCGCGCAGTCGATATCGGTTGCCATCTTCGCCAGCTTGGCCTGTGTCAACTGGAAGTCGGCGAGCACTTGGCCGAACATGCTGCGGGATGTGGAACGCGATAGAGCTTCATGCAGTGCGTGCCGCGCAAAACCAAGAGCTGCCGCCGCCACTGAGGACCGAAAGACGTCGAGCGTGGACATTGCGATCTTGAATCCGTGTCCCGGATCTCCCAGGCGCTGTGCCGCGGGAATCCTACAGTCGTTGAACGCCAGACGCGCAAGCGGATGCGGAGCCATCACTTCAATTCGTTCCGCGATCTCCAATCCGGGAGTGGCAGCGTCCACGATAAAGGCGGAGATGCCCTTAGCGCCGGCATCTTCGCCAGTGCGGGCAAATAAGAGATAAAAGTCAGCAATGCCGCCATTGGAGATCCAGGTCTTTTCTCCGCTGATCAGATAGGAGTCGCCGTCTTTCCTGGCCGAGCACCGGAGCGCCGCGACATCCGATCCAGCATCAGGCTCGGATATGGCAAACGCTGCGATTGCGGAACCACTGACCACACCGGGAAGATAGCGTTGCTTCTGCTCATGGCTGCCAAAGATGGAAATTGCTCCCGAACCTAGTCCTTGCATGGCAAAAGCGAAATCGGCCAGGCCGGAATGGCGGGCCAGGGTCTCGCGAATCAGACACACGGCACGGGTATCGATCGTGTCGGCGGAAGCACCATAGGCGGCGCCGCCAATGGCGTATTTCAACCAGCCGCCCTCTCCCAGCTGGCGCACAAGTTTGCGGCAAGCGTCGTCAACTACGCGCACAGAGTGGTCCGCAAGAGGATCATCCGACAGAATCCTGCCAGCCCAGCGGTCCAGCTCTGTGGCCAGTGCTTTGTGGCGTGGCTCCAGAAAAGGCCAGTCAAGATGGCTACTGTTGGTCATCCTCAATCTCCCTTGAAGACGGGTTTTTGTTTGGCGGCAAAAGCCTGGTACGCGCGATCAAAATCTTTTGTCGCCATACAAATGGCCTGCGCTTGTGCTTCTGCTTCAATGGCCTCGTCCAGACCCATGTTCCATTCCTGGTGCAGCATCTTCTTGGTCATCCCATGGGCAAAGGTCGGACCCGATGCGAGTTCGGCGGCCAACTCCATTGCGCTGGCCAGCAGCGCTTCCGGCGCGGACAGGTGGTTGAAGAAACCGCACCGTTCCGCTTCATCTCCGGCCATGCTGCGGCCGGTCAACAAGAGCTCGGCAGCGCGGCCCTGCCCGATGATCCTGGGTAGTATGGCGCACGCTCCCATGTCACAACCGGCGAGCCCCACGCGGGTGAAGAGAAAGGCGGTCTTGCTTCGTGCGGTGCCCAGGCGAATATCCGACGCCATGGCCAGAATTGCGCCTGCTCCGGCACAAACTCCGTCGATGGCTGCGATGATCGGCTGCGGGCAAGCGCGCATGGCCTTGACCAGATCGCCGGTCATGCGCGTGAAGGCGAGTAAACCGGGCATGTCCAGCGTCGTGAGCGGGCCGATGATCTCGTGCACATCGCCGCCTGAACAGAAATTATCACCGGCTCCGGTCAAAACCACAGTCTTCACATCCGTTGCCAGCGCCATGTTGCGGAAGAGGTCGAGCAGTTCCGCATACGATGCGAAGGTCAACGGGTTTTTGCGGTCGGGCCGATCCAGCGTGATGCAGGCCACGCCGTCTTTAAACCTGTACTTAAAATTCTGCGCGGAGTAATCCGCCAGCGTACCGCCGCCAAAGACCGGACGGGCTGATTTATTTCCGTCGTTCATTGACCCCTCCTGGGTTGTAAGCGTTTGGTTGCAAGCGGTTTGGTTGCAAGCGTTGGTTGGCCTTACCCGTCGGCGAAGCCGTCCTGTTGATGTGCGCCTTCACTTTCCCTAGCTCCGTGATCATGGTTTCTTTCTCGCCTCTGCTCAGTCCTTCCAGCAGCTCTATGATCCACAGCTCATGCTGCGCGGCCATTTGACGAAAGCGCTTCAATCCCGTGCCGGTGAGCTTGACGGTAAACGCGCGGCGGTCTCCGGGGCAGGGCGTTCGCGACACCAGACCTTCGCGTTCGAGCTGATCGGTGATTCCGGTTACGTTGCCGCCTGACACCATCAGGCGTTCGGAAAGCTCGTTCATGCGCAGTCCGCCGGTATTGCGCTCCAACTGGGCCATCAGGTCAAAGCGGGGCAAAGTGGTGCTGAACTCGCGTCGCAAACGGAGCCGAATTTTGTTTTCGATGCGCACCGTGCATGATAGGAGGCGCAGCCACAAACGCAGGGCTTGGTGATCGCCTTTCTTTGCGCGCGTCTCCAGATCAAGGACTACGTTATTGGCTTGTCCCGGACCGTGATTGTTTTTGCGTAAGGTTGAAGTACTTGCCACTCGTTTCCTCACATCACTGCGGTTATACCTGCAACATCAGTTGCGCGCGTGCCAGGTTCCTTTCCAGCTGTTCTTTTCCGCTCAGATACTGTTTCGGCCAGGTGATCTCGCCGAACCCCTGCTTGGCCGCCTCATGCAGCGTCCACGCAGGATCAGCCAGGTGAGGCCGTGCAATCGCACACAAGTCCGCGCGGCCGGCAGCGATGATGGTATTCACATGATCGCCTTCAAAAATATTGCCGACCGCGATGGTCGGTATGCCGACTTCATTGCGGATCTTGTCCGCGAACGGAACCTGGAACATGCGCCCGTAGACTGGTTTCTCCGCCTTGCTCACCTGCCCGGAAGAGCAATCGATCACGTCAGCTCCCACTTCTTTGAAGCGGCGGGCGACTTCCGCTGCGTCTTCCGGCGTCAAACCACCGGGCACCCAGTCATGGGCGGAGATGCGCACGCTCATGGGCCGGTTCTGGGGCCAGACGGCGCGCATCGCGCAAAAGACTTCCAACGGATAGCGGCAGCGGTTCTCCAGCGAGCCGCCATACTCATCTGTGCGTTGGTTGGTGAGCGGAGAAATAAAGCTGGACATCAGATAGCCGTGAGCGCAATGGAATTCCAGCCAGTCAAAGCCGGCGGCGGCCGCTCGTTGTACAGCAGAGATAAAGTCCGCCTTGATGAGGCCCATGTCCGCCCGAGTGGCCTCCTGGGGAACCTGCGAGAGATTTTCAATATAGGGCAGAGGCGAAGCCGAAATCAGAGGCCAATTGCCGGTTTGAAGGGGCTGATCAATGGCGTCCCATCCCGGTCGGGTGGAGCCTTTGCGTCCGGCATGCCCAAGCTGAAAAGCGATCTTCGCGTCCGTGTGGGTATGGACAAAATCGACAACGCGCTTCCAGGCATTCATCTGCTCGTCATTCCACATGCCGGGGCAGCCCGGCGTAATCCGCGCATCGGGCGAGACACAGGTCATCTCCGCGACCACCATGGCTGCGCCACCCATCGCGCGCGCCGCCAGATGCACGAGATGAAAGTCATTGGGAAGGCCGTCCTGCGCCATGTACGTTGCCATGGGAGAACAGATCACGCGGTTCTTCAGGGTGAGGCTGCGCACGGAAATTGGCGTGAACATGGGCGGCAAAGGATGGTTCACGCCGCTGCGCCCCGCGAACCATTTCTCCACCCGCTCTACATAGACGGAGTCGCGCAGCTTCAGGCTGGCATGGCCCACGCGCTGGCTGCCGGTGAGCAGGCCGTAGGCGAACTGCTCCGCTTCCTGATGGACGTAACGCTCCACGTCTTCAAACCATTCCATGCGATTGCGCGCCGCGCTCTGTAACTTCAGCGCCTCGATCTCCCGTTCTTCCTGGTAGCGTTGCAGCGCTGCTGCCACGTCGCCGTTATGGGTGGAAAGGACTCGCGCCAGGGCCATGGCATCCTCCATGGCCAGCTTGGTGCCGGAGCCGATGCTGAAGTGCGCGGTGTGCGCGGCATCTCCGATCAGCACGATGTTCTTGTGAAACCATTTTTCGCACAGCACACGGTTGAACTTTAGCCAGATGGCGGAGCCGCGCAGGTGCGTGGCGTTCGAGACCAGAGGATTGCCCTCCAGCCGTTCCGCAAAGAGCTTCTCGCAAAGCGCGATTGATTCTTCCTGCTCCATCTTGTCAATTCCGGCGGCCAGCCAGTTCTTTTCCGGCGTCTCAACGATGAAGGTGGACCACTCATCATCAAAGCGGTAGGCATGCAGGTTGAACCAGCCCCATTCCGTTTCTTTGAAATCGAAGGTAAACGCATCCAGCTTCCTGCGGCTGCCCAGCCAGACAAAGCGGTTCCGGCGAACCTGAATGTTGGGTTTGAAAACGTGCTCGTACTTCCTGCGTGTGCCCGAAGACGCGCCGTCCGAGGCGATCACCAGATCATATTGGGCCGCGTAGTCATCAGGATCGGCGACCTCGGTCTGGAAGACGAGTTTCACGCCCAGACCGGCCGCGCGCTGCTGTAGGATTTGCAGCAGCTTGATGCGGGCAATCCCGCAAAAGCCATGGCCGCCGGAGGTGATTTTGTTGTCTTTAAAGAAGACATCAATATCGTCCCAGTGGCGGAAGGCGCGCGTGATTTCGGCGTGGGTCTCTTCATCCACGGACTTGAAGCCGTCCATGGTCTTGTCGGAAAAAACGATTCCCCAGCCGAACGTATCGTTGGGGCGATTGCGTTCGATGACGGTCACGTCCCACGCTGAGTTCGTTTTCTTAAGCAGGATCGAAAAATAAAGCCCCGCGGGACCACCGCCCAGGCAAACAATTCTCACAAGCCGCCTCCAGGGGGGTAGATTCAGCTTCGCCAGCGCTTCCTCAAGTTTTTCTCCAGACTGACAAAATTCTAGGTTTAAATATTTTAGATGTCAAATATATTGCCAGCAGAAAAGTGCGCAACCAACTGCGGACCACAAGCCAGCGCACGGACGGGACAACGCCGCGCTGAGACCCCCCCGTCTTTCATCGCCTTGACTTCGCCGGCATAGAGGCCTTCGCGGATCGCTCTCAGTTTCACATGGCGCATGAACTTGCCGGTGCTTTACAACAAGCGGGCGGATTGACCTGTCGAGACAATCTCCCATTGCCCCGCTGCTGAGTAAGTGCACTGAAACTGGTATCCTTTTGGGCCAGGAGCGCCCATGCAAATTTCAGGAAAGTTTCTTGCCCGGTTCGGCCAATGCTTGCTGGTGATTGTGGTTTCTTTACTCAGCACTTCTCTCGGTACCTCGACGGCAACGCCCAGCACGCCCGCCGGGAACGAACGGCGGCAAAGCTTCAATGAAGGATGGCGTTTCTATAAAGGCGAAGTTGAGGGAGCGGAGCAACCGCAGTTTGACGACTCCAAGTGGCGCGCCCTTCGGCTGCCCCATGACTGGGCGATCGAAGGGCCTTTTGACCGCAAGATCAATCCGCACGCCGGCGCGCTGCCCGCGTTCGGCACAGGCTGGTACCGCAAGGGTTTTCGTCTGCCGGCCAGCGCTAAAGGTAAATATTTTGCCATCGACTTCGATGGCGCCATGTCGAACTCTCAGGTATGGCTGAACGGTCATCTGGTCGGAGGCCGGCCCTACGGTTATTCGAGCTTTCAGCTTGATCTAACTCCTTACTTGAATTTCGGCGATGCCACGAATTTGCTGGCCGTGCGTCTCACGCCAGAGGAGCGTTCGTCGAGGTGGTATCCAGGCGCGGGGATTTACCGCAACGTTTGGCTTGAGATGACCGGTCCCGTGCACGTGGCGCATTGGGGTACCTACGTGACCACGCCTCAAGTCAGTGACGACCAGGCGACGGTCGTGGTGAAGACGCAAGTCAGCAATCGCACCGGGCAGGAAGTGAAGGTCACACTCCGTACCACGGTCCGCGATTCAGGAGACCGGACCGTCAGCAGCAAAGATGTCCCGGCCGCCGTGTCAGCTTCCGGCACGGCAACTGTATCCACCAGCCTCATTGTTCCGCATCCGCGGCGATGGAGCCTGGACCATCCCAACCTCTATACGCTGGTCAGCGAGATCATGGTCAGCGGCAAGCCTGTGGACCGCTACACCACACCGTTTGGGGTTCGCACCATCGCGTTCGACAAGGACCGCGGCTTTCTGTTGAACGGTCAGCACGTGCGGCTGCATGGCGTGTGCGATCACCACGATCTTGGCGCTCTGGGGGCCGCTGTCAACCGGCGTGCGACGGAAAGACAGTTGCAAATCCTCAAGGCCGCCGGCGTGAATGCGATCCGCACCAGCCACAATCCGCCGTCGCCAGAGCTTTTGGACCTTGCCGATCAACTGGGACTGCTGGTCATGGATGAAGCGTTTGACATGTGGCATATCGCAAAGACCCCGAATGACTACAGCAAGTATTTCGACGAGTGGTCGGAGCGTGACGTCCGCGACTTTGTGCACCGGGACCGCAACCATCCCAGCATCATCTTATGGAGCATCGGCAATGAGATCCCGGAACAGAGAAGAGCCAACGGGGCCCAGGAAGCGCATCGTTTAACGGGCTTTTTCCATGAGGAGGACCCCACGCGACCCACCACATCGGCCTTCAATTCGGCGGAAGATGCCATCAAGAACAAGCTGGCGGACGAAGTCGATATCCCCGGGTTCAACTATCGGGCGATGCAGTACGAGCAGATCAGGAAAGATCATCCGCAGTGGGTGGTTTTCGGCTCGGAGACTGAATCGTGCGTGAGTTCGCGCGGCGTGTATCATCTGCCGATCGAAAAGTATGAGAAGCATCCCTCGCTTCAGATCTCAAGTTATGACGTCATTGCACCGCGTTGGGCTTATTGCCCGGACGTGGAGTTCACCTATCAGGACAAGGTCCCACAAATTCTTGGCGAATTTGTCTGGACCGGATTCGACTATATCGGAGAACCGACGCCCTTCTTTTCAGGCAGAGACCCGTCCGCGAATGCGGCTGATTGGCCTGCGCGCAGCTCTTACTTTGGCATGATCGATCTTGCCGGGTTTCCCAAAGACCGTTACTACCTCTATCAGAGCGAGTGGACGACCGCGCCAATGGTCCATCTGCTGCCGCACTGGAATTGGGAAGGGAGAGAAGGCCAGCCGGTTCCCGTGATGGTGTATTCGAATGCCGAAGAAGTGGAGCTTCTGCTCAATGGCAAGTCGCTCGGGAAGAAGGCGCGTTACTCAGACCTGTGGGAGATGCCAGTCGGAAAAAATGTCAGCCCCGAGGGCAAATTCACTTCCAGGTATCGCCGCATCTGGCAGGTGCCATATCAGCCGGGCGTTCTGAAAGCGCTGGCATATCAGAACGGGAAGCAAGTCGCGGTCACGGAAGTAAGGACGGCGGGTGCGCCGGCGCGAGTGAAGCTGTCGCCAGACCGCACGACCATTAATGCTGACGGCGATGATCTGTCATTCATTACGGTGCGGATCGAAGACAAAGACGGCAACCTCTGCCCGCTGGCCGACAACTTGGTGCACTTCAACGTCACCGGCGCCGGGACAATTGCCGGGGTGGACAATGGCAATGCAGCCACCGAAGAGCCATTCCAGGCCGATCATCGGAAAGCATTTAACGGCTTGGCTCTGCTGATTGTGCGTTCGAAGGCAGGCGAAGCTGGAACGATTCGAGTTGCGGCCACTTCCGATCAGCTTGTAGAAGGCAGCGCGGAGATTTCAGCGCGATCACATTGAGGAGACGAGCTGCGGCGTGATTTTCCAGGTTACGTCGCCGCCCTCACTCGCCTGCCACGATCTTGGACTCGCACCATAGAATTGCGAAGATTTGCCAGTCGCATACGGAATCAACTCGATGCCCTTGCCCTGTTCAAGGTCTCCCATTCCGCCAAGCACGCCGGCGCGGCTGAGGTCGTAAAGAAAGGAATCCAGAGTTGGCGAGGACCAGCGCAACCATGTGCGTCCACTCCTTGGGATAAAGCGCTCAACATTCAGTCCCCATTGCTCAAGGCCACGGCAAAGCTAAGCGTGCGCGAAGGAATCACGATTTCGGCGGACCAGCCATCCGCTGTCTTCGCCGTGCGCGCGTCCCAGATTCCGTCCCAATCAAGGGAAGCACTCTCCGGATTGTCGATCAAGCCGTCCACGCGAGCGCCGGCGGCATTGATTTGGAAAAAAGTAGCCGGTTCGGCGGTCGCCGTATGTGTCAAGGACAATGGATACCGTGTCATCGCCGGACTCGTCACCATCGCGCCGCATGGTGTGAATTGCAATGGAGCCAGGCTTTGGATCATGGCAGTTGAAACCGAAATAGATTGCATCGGTCGCGATGAGCACACGGACCTCAGTGGCGTAAGGTGTAGGCTGTCCTGGCTTTGGCGCCTGCTGCGTGAGCGTGAAACTCTTGGCTTCCTGCCAGGAAGGTTCGTCAAGCTTGCCGTCAAGCGTGATTGAGCCGGAAAGGCGAGTCGCAACGGCCCTCGGCTGAGGAGCGGCATCAGCGATGCTCGTGACTGCAATACAACAAAAAACCAACGTTGAATGTCGGTATTCAGCAGGAATTTGGATCAGCACGCAGTGCGCGAAGCCATGGGCGAATTTGCGTTCGAGTGTTCCAATGTAGCCAATTGAGTCCTCAAGCCCTGAGACGGATGGCGAGGCCCAACAAACCCGCAACGCCAATAATGAGAGGCTCGGGAATCTTCCATTTCATCAAAATCAGGAGAGTCGTTACCGCAATCCCGACCGTCCAGTAATCCTGGATTGAATGTTTGCCTAGCACGACGACCGCTCCGGCGATAGCCCCGGTTGCTGCCGCGGTAACTCCCTGTACGAAAAAGCGAATGTGAATATTATTGGAAAAACGCCTGTAGGACGGGGCCAGCAAGACTACAAACAAGTAAACAGGCAGGAAGACGCCCAAACCAGCAGCACTGGCCCCCCACATTCCGTTCACCAGGTACCCAATAAATGCAACCGTGATTACCACTGGTCCAGGCGTAATCATCGCCACCGCAACGGCATCAAGAAACTGGGATTCGGTAAGCCAGTGGTGCTCTTGGACGACTCCCCCGTGGAGAAACGGAACGATGGCAAGACCGCTGCCGAAGACGAACAGACTCGACTTTACGAAAAACAAAAAGAGCGATCCAGTCACGCTCGATATGCCGGTGGGTATCCAAAATGCCGCGTTCCCTCCATTCCAACGAGGAATTCCAGCTCGAACGATCATAACGACTACGCCAGCGGCCAGAAATAGCCAAACTATCTCCTTTTCCGTAACGGCGGTTGAAACCCCAAGGACCAGGAATATCGCCCAAAGCAGCTTGTCTTTCTTCATCGAAGTTTTGACCAGCTTGATTGCCGAACGCGCAATGATCGCAATGACTGCCGCCCCTATGCCATAAAAGAGCGCCGAGATGACCTTGGTTCCACCATAAGCCAGATAGGCTTTGCCGATCGCAGCCACCATCAGGAAAGAGGGAAGGATGAAGGCCACAGCCACAATCGTCGCCCCAATGAATCCGGCGCGGACGAAGCCAAGATACATGGCCAATTGCGCAGCCAGCGGCCCCGGCGCGAGTTGGGAAAAAGCCAGCCCATTCAGGTAGTCTTCCTGGCTGATCCATTTCCGCTCTTCGACCAGGTCCTTCTGCATGTAACCGACAAGCGCAATAGGACCGCCGAAGCCGACGCACCCGAGCTTCAGAAAATAGAGCACAAATTTGGTCAGAGATGCCTGTGGCTCTGCTTGAGTCTGAGTTGCCATCATTTTGCCTTCAGGATCAGTGCACAGCTTCAAAGACTACGATTTTTGCCGTGGGAACCCCGTCTTCTTCTTGTTCAGGGACATAGACGCGGTGATTGCTCAGGTCAATGGCAAGACTGTGGACCTTCTTTTGCACCGCCACGTCCCCAAGCTTTCTAAAATGGCTTGGATCATCTTCCTGAAAGATGGAGATTGCGCCGTCATAGCAGGCAACATAGATACGTTTCAACCCCGGATCGAACGCGATCACGTCCCCGCCTTTTGCCTGCGGGAAATATGCGATCGGCTCATGCGTATCCAGCCTGAAGACGGTCATGAGATCGTTCTCTTCGCAGGAAAGGAAAGCAAGTCGATGGTCGCTATCAAGTGCCATGCCATGATTTCCCTTGCATTTGCCGACCGGATATTCAGCGACCGGTTTGTCGGTTGCCGGATCAATTTCCGCGATTACGTTCTTGTCTTGAAGATTTACAAAAACGTGCTTGGAAACAGGGTCATAACGCGGATTGCCGGTCTCGCTCTCAAAGTGAATGGTCGTAATGATCTCATCCTTGTTTACGTCCACCACGGCTTCCGCCTTGGCACGCTCGTCCGAGACGTACACCTTGTGGAAAGGGGGTGCATAGGTAATTCCATCAGGTTTTGACTCGGTCGGAAGCTTCTTGATGAGTTTCATCTGGGCCAGATCGATCACACCGATCTTGTTTTCCAGCCAGTTCGAGGTGTAAGCCTTGTTGACATCGGGAGCGAGTTCCACGCCTTCAATGCCTGGCAGGTCTTCAAATGTCTTCACCAGTTTGTTGGTTCGCAAGTCAATCGCATACAGCAGCCCCGCGCCCAGGTGGGTGGAGAGGAGCAGATGCCGCGAGGGGTCGATGGTCAAATAATCGAAGCGCTTGCCCTTAGGACCCGGCAGGTCAATCGTGGCGATCTGCTTGAGGAGCAAATCCTGGCTCCCGGCGGCGCCGACCGTACTACTGCTTGTCCATCGCTGCCACAGACTGCGGCCTTCATCATTGTCCGTAACCGCCAGAAAGGTTGCACCACCGAGCAGCAGGAATAGGAAACTCGCTACTCGCAGTCGCGTTCTTAAACTCTGTTTATTCCAAAACATTGTTCTAACCTCACAGAACTGGATGGGCACTCCGAAAGCGAAGCGCCCACCGGAACTCGGTTATTTACCTTTTTGTGAATTGGTCTTGTCGAGGGCGGCACGCAGTCCTTTGGCCAACTTGACCGCATCGTCATTGGCCCAGAAATGCATAAAGAAGAGTCTCGGTTGCTCGTCCAGCATGTGGCTGTGCAAGGCCGTCACATTAATGTCGTTGCTGCGCAGCGCCTGGATCACCGGGTTGACCTCCGTGCCGATGAGAACAAAGTCACCCGTGATGGCCGCTTTGCCACCACCTGTGGGCTGGAAGTTGAGGGCCGTGGACAGCCCCATGGAATTTGGGACTTTCATTCCTGCTTCGGTGATCGATTCGGCTCTGGGAACGGCTACCTGAAAAACGCCTCCGTTAATCTTTCCTTTGTTGCCCAGTGCCTGCTCAATCCCCGCCGTGTCGATTCCAACATCCGCCTGCGCGCTTGCCGGCGGCTTTGGGGCAGGAATCTTGGTCAGTGCAACTGCCTCTTTGACGGCGGCCGCCAGCTTGGCGGCATCGCCATGTCCGCCAATATGCATATACATGATCCGGGGAGACTCGTGCAGTACGTGATTGTGAAGGGCCGTGACCTGAATACCGCTGCTTTCAAGCGAGGACATCACCGGAGTGACCTCGTCCTCAACCAGCACCAAATCACCCATAATCATGGAATCTGCGCCGGGTTTACTAAAAGCAACCCAGCCGCCGAGTGCCAAGGCCGGTTTGAGTTCCACGGCGTCGACAGTCACCTTCAGGTCACTGCGAGGAAACCCGACCTTGTACGCGCCGTCCGCCTGGACCTGACCGGAACGTCCAATTGCCTGCTCAACCGCTTGCCATTCTCCGGCCTTGTCGCTGCCGGCTTGGGCGAAAACTGGCAAAGCCGAGATGAGGATAAACAAAACTGCACTTACTGTAGCGAGCTGCTTCTTTCTGTTCATATGCTCTCCTATAAAGTTTCGAATCCTTTAGCGGAAGCAACGACCTGTTCCTCCGATGTGGCAGATCGCGCCTCTGTGTCCGCCAGCCGTGGTATTTCAAATCGGAAGGTGCTTCCACGTCCTTCTGTACTTTGAACCTTCACGCGACCACCATGAGCCGCGCCGATCGATTTCACGATGGAGAGGCCCAGACCTGTGCCTCCCATCTGTCGCGACCTCGCCTTGTCGGTCCGATAAAATCTCTCGAAAACTTGCGCCTGGTTTTCCTCCGAGATGCCAATACCCGTATCAGTGACTGTCAAGACTGCGTTGTCTCCCTCGGTACGGACACTGACGCTTACCGATCCGCCTTCCGGCGTGTACTTGATGGCATTGTCAAGAAGGTTGACGATCACCTGCTGCAACCGCGATCGATCACCTTCCACGCCGACCGGCTCCAATGCTTCAACTTTCAAAGCAAGCTTCTTCTCGTCGACCAGAAGTCGCATGTATTCAACGGTTGTTCTAACCAGCTCCGAGAAATCAAAGGGAGTAATTTCAAGAAATGCCTCGCCCGCATCCAGCCGGGACATGGTAAGCAACTGATCGACGATCTTGGAGAGCCGCACCGTCTCCTCCAGCACGGTTCCCAGAGCCTCCCGGGTCTCGGGATCGATCTTGGAGTTCTGAACAGCAGCTTCAAGCTCCCCGCGCATGATCGTCAGCGGGGTACGAAGTTCGTGCGACGCGTCAGCGGAAAAGCGGCTAATGTGGTGAAATGCTTCTTCCAGCCTCTCAATCATGCGGTTCAAAGAGATAGACAGCTGCTGTAGTTCATCCCCGGTGTTGGAAATTGGCATTCGTTCATGGAGACTGCGGGAGGTAATCTTCTGCGCCCGAACCGCCATGTTGTCCAGCGGCATTAGCGATGACCGAATCAGAAAGAATCCACCAGTTATGGCAATCGCGGTTGCCAGAAGCAGAGCAAGGGCCAGAACGCCCAATAAATCCCGGAGAATTTCACTCGTCGGAGCAAGGGACGCCGCTACCTGAACGAAATACTTCTTGCCGGAATCGGCTTGCACTGCTTCGGTTCGAACAAGCACCTCTTGTCCACCTGCCGGGCGGTACGTCAAATCAGGTGGTTGGTCGCTGCGCGGCGGGCCATTCCAGGTAGGAAATATCTCGCCCAGGCTGGACAAGTAGACTTGGCTACCGTCTTGTCCCAATACACGGACAGCCCGATCGGTACTTTCAGGAGAGAAGTGCTCGCCAACTTCTCGTCCAATGACGCTTTCGTCTCGCTCGTTTGCATTTTCCCGAACAATGGAGCCAATCTCATGCGCGTCTTTTGCGACGGACTCGTGCAAATTGCGCCTAAGATAGTGGTTCAGCCCGGCATAGACCGCAACGGAAAACAAAACCAGAATGCCGGCAAGCACGCCGGCGTACCAGGCGGTCAGTCGAAAACGGATGGAGCCCGGATTCATCATTGTCTCTCGTCGCTGATGGAGTATCCTACTCCGCGAACAGTGCGGATGAGGTTGCCGTCGCGACCCTCATCCACTTTGTCCCGCAGATGCCGGATGTAAACGTCCACGATGTTCGTCGCCCCGTCGAAGCTCTGGTCCCACACATGCTCGATAATCATGGTGCGGGAAAGCACCCGCCCTGCGTTTGCCATCAGGTATTCGAGCAGGCTGTATTCCTTACTTGTAAGTTCTATTCGCTTGCTGCCCCGCCGAACCTGTTGGGATAGGCGATCCAGTTCGACATCGGCAATTCGCAGTACCGTCTCCTGCCGGATTGCGCCACGCCGAAGCAGGGCCTTGATCCGGACCAGAAGTTCAGCAAACGCAAATGGCTTGGTCAAATAATCGTCCGCCCCAGCCTCAAAATGGGCGACTTTGTCCTGCACCGCGTCACGCGCGGTGAGGATCAAAATTGGGACCTGGGGATTGTCCCGTCGTATTTTTCGGAGCACTTCGGTGCCATCCAGGCCTGGGAGCAACAGATCCAAGATGATGAGGTCGTAGTCATAGCTCGTGGCCAGGTCCAATCCCTCTACGCCGTCCCGAGCAATATCCACCGCAAAGCGCTCGGCCGTGAGTCCGCGCTGGACAAAACTGATGACTTTCTCTTCATCTTCAACTAGGAGTAAACGCATCTGCAATCCGTTGCTATTTTAGCTGTCCGCGGTGAACAGCACCTGAATCATCCATGAAAATCCGTTCAGAATTGTTCTGAAGGTCTTTTCATTCCGGGTTCAGGCTCCCTTCATCTTGGCTTGGTACCTTCTGATCACGGAAAGAAAAACCCAAGCATGATCTCGAATAGGAGCCTCATTATGATTAAGAGAGTTTCGGCATTGGCGCTGGTGATGTGTCTGGCCCACTCGCCTGTTCTCATCGCCGGTCAGACCAATTCTGTGCAGTCTACCGGCCATGCACAGCCGACGGCTATCCAAGAGACAGTACGCCACAAGGCTAACGACAACGAAAGTGATAACACTGGCTTCACCAACCACACGAGGAAGGACAAGAAGAAACCCAAGCACAATGAGAAGCCGGCTCCTTCAAAAGAGGAACAGGAGTTTGAGAAGGTGTTGCAGGGCATCTACGGCTGATCGACGCTTTTCTGAGTCCCGAGCCGGGATCGCCGGCTCGGGATCCTCATGGACCCCTGGGGGTCTCCGCGGCCCTACCAACATCTCGCTAGGCAAACTTAGAATCGTTCGGGACCGAAGGAGCAAAATGGCCGAAGGTGAAATACTTCGACGGAGAGATTCTGAACGATTTTTCACCCTGAGTTCAGGTCTTTTTCATGGTGCAATGTTAGGCTCTCACACTTGCAAAGGAGGCTCCGTATGTCCTCAAGACTAAAAAGGTGTTCCGCTTTACTGAAAGTCATTTTCCTTGCTGCTGTGTTTGTTGGACTGGTAAGTCTCCTGGCCTGCAAGGACAATGACAATGATGAGGATGAGAAAGCCAATGGCCAACCCGCGTCAGCTGCGGCGGTCGAAAGGCCAGCGCCGGCGCAAGCTCCAGGACAACAACTACCTTACAACTTCGATAGTGACTCGGCTGGACAGTTGCCCAACAAATTCCATGCCTCCCGGACGGGACAGGGTTCAGAGAGCAAATGGGCGGTCATGGCCGATCCGACGGCTCCTTCCAAGCCAAATGTCGTCGCCCAGACTTCGACTGACAAGACCGACTACCGCTTTCCGTTACTGATCGCCGACGAAGGGTCCTTTCGCGACTTGGACATCAGCGTGAAGTTCAAAGCAGTCTCTGGAAGTGTCGACCAAGCGGGCGGTCTGGTTTTCCGTTTGAAGGACGCGAACAATTATTATGTCGTTCGCGCCAACGCCCTGGAAGACAACTACCGCCTCTACCATGTCATAAACGGCAGTCGCGTGCAGTTCGCTGGCGCCAATTTCAAGGTCAGTTCCGGAGCTTGGCATGAGCTTCGCGTGGAAGCAGTAGGAAACAAACTCACCTGTTACTTTGACGGCGCCAAAAAGATCGAAGCTACTGACGACACCTTCAAGGACGCGGGCAAAGTCGGCCTTTGGACCAAGGCGGACTCAGTGACGTACTTCGATGACTTGAGAGTCACGGCAAAGTGAGTGCTCCGCGTGCTGAATTCTGTAAACGACAGGGCATCCAATCTGGGACAGCGGGGTGCCGAGTCGGGCGTTGCGTGGCATCTCCCTTGGCCCGCGACTACTCGTATCGGAGTCCTTCGATGGGATCGAGTTGCGCGGCCTTTCTTGCCGGATAGTAGCCGAAGAAAATTCCAACTCCGGCTGAGAATAACCCGGCAATGGTCATGATCCGTGCGGAGAGTTGCATTTCCCAGTGAAGTGCATTCTGTAGCAGAAAAGATCCGAGAACACCTGCAAGAACGCCCAGCGCTCCGCCGATCAGGCTCATTACAATGGCTTCACTGAGAAACTGCATTTGGATGTCCTGCTCGGTGGCGCCAACCGCCAGGCGTATGCCGATCTCGCGAGTGCGCTCGGTGACCGAGATCAGCATGATATTCATGATGCCAATACCTCCGACCAGTAGCGACAGTGAGGCGGCGTTGCCGAGCAACAAGGTGAACACATTGGCCGCGGCGAGCTGCGCGCGAATCAGTTCTTCTGGGGTACGAATGTTGAAGTCATCGTCTTCGCTGGTTCGCAGGTGGTGTCTCTCGCGCATTACGCCAATGATCCGCTTTGTTACTTCGGGTATCTCTTCTCTTGAAGCAGCGGAAAAGAAGATGTCATCCAGCCACTCTACTCCCGTGATCCGTTTCTGCGCCGTCGTCAGGGGCATCACCACAAAGTCATCCTGGTCCTGACCCGTTGCCGAGAAACCCTTGCCTTCGAGCACACCGATCACTTTGAAAGGCACTGATTTAATATTGACAGTCTTGCCGATCGGGTCTTCGTCTTCAAACAAATTCCCCGCCACGGTCTGGCCAAGCACGCACACCGGGGCGTTCTTTTCCATGTCGTCCTGAGTACGGATTTGTCCCACGTCCGATTCGTCGGTCTTGGCATAGACCTGCGTCTTCGTGAGGTCCTGGGCGATGATGAATAGGGTAGGCGCTTGCAACGAAGCGGCAACGGATGGTGGTGTAGTCCAGATTCGTCTGCGCCACCTGGACCGCCGCTTGTTTCTGGTGGACCTGGGCGCGTGCCTGCTGTTCCTGGGCCAGCGCTCCCGAAACCTGAGCCGCCGCGCTCTCGGCGTTCGCCTTTGCCACATCGAGAGACTGCTGGCTGACGACTCCTTGCCGGGAGAGTCCCAGATTGCGCTCGTAGTCGGCTTTCGTTTGCACCTCGCTGGCCTTGGCCTTGGCAGTGTTCGCTATCGCAACCGCCAGATTCGCCTTGGCGTTCTCCAGGTCCGCTTGTGCCTGTGACAGTGCGCCCTGAAACAAAGCTGGGTCGATCTGCGCGATCAACTGACCTTTCTTTACATGCGAGTTGAAGTCAACGTAAAGCTTGGAAATCGCACCCGAAACCTGTGAGCCGACCTGCACGGTGATCACCGCGTTGATTGTTCCGGTAGCTTCGACGACTTGTTTTATTTCACCGTTCTCGACCCTGGCAGTGTAGTACTGCGCGGGACCGCTGCTCCTCAGCTGAAAGGCGGTGAAAGTGACCACACCGGCAAGGAGCAAGAGCACGACCGCAATTCTTCTCTTTGTTAGCTTCACTTTTCCCGTCGTCGTCCCGTTAGGATTGTTTCTAAAGCGTCCAAATGATACCAGCGCGGCTCCATTCAATTCGAGTCCAGAGCACGGCTATCCTCGGCAGGCATATTCGTAAAGCGCATCATAGACTGGAAATTGCCTCGCCAGCCGTTCTTCATCAGATATCCCCATTGCAGCGAACCCTTCCGCAATAGACCGCAAACCGATGCCTTCGGGGGCCGCATCCTCCTGTCCTTTGACATCTGCAGCGCGAACGATCAACGCCAGGCGATGAAGAGCTGGATCAGAAATCTTGTAATCCTCGATGATGGCCTCGAAGGTACACCTCTGACCGCGATGGTTGAGATTGATCTCAGGGATTCGCGGGGCATCATAAGGGATTGCCTTCAACATCGAACAAACGCAAAGCCCAGAGCGAGGTGGTTCGTCTTCTGCGTGTTTCGAATATTAAAGCCGGCGGATCGGCCTTATTTTCAACTTGTGCCTTGTTGTGCCTGCGGAAAACGGCGCGCATCCTCGTAACTGGTTGAAAAGGTTTGGCGTCCCCGACGGGATTTGAACCCGTGTTACCGCCGTGAAAGGGGCTCAACAACTCGTAACTAATTGAAACTAGACGGCACCGACAGCCCACTTTGGAGCCGTAAGTAACGATTTGGAACCTTATTGGACCCTGATTGGACCCAAGTCTTTCGAACGAAACTTGGGCTGCACTCCCAAAACTCGTAGTGGCGGTATGTCCTCTCCCCGTGATAGCAGCTACACCAGAATCTGGGTCCATTGGGGTCCGGATCAGGCACGAAATTACTGCGCGTTCGGAAGTTTTGCCTTCAGCGTTTTCAAACGTTGGGCTTCAGCCTTGAACTCGTCAAGATCTATACTGGCGGCCTGCTGTATGGTCCTGTGAGCCCTCTCCCAATCGTGCTCGGAGATGTAAATTTCGGCTAAACCAAGAGTAGAACGTACGACTTGCAATTTTTCCGTGTTCCTGTCCGCACGCTGCAGAACAGCCCGAAAAGTGTCGCGAGCCTTTTCCTTTTGCATCAATTTGAACTGAACATCCCCTTTGAGCACATAACTCATATTCAACCGGTACTCGTCGTTGAGAGTCGTGAAGCTCGTGATCGCTTTGTCGACGAATTCCATTGCGTTGGAATATTCACCTGTATGGTAGAACAATGAAGCAAACGCGTAATGCAACCCGGCCACCAGCGCATCCCGCTCGTGCACATCTTGTACACTTTCAGCCGTGCTCATCGATGTCTGATAAAATGCGCGGGCACGTTCATAGTCACCTTTTCGCCTGTAGATAACCCCGAGGTGACGTTGGCCTTTAGCGCGGTAGAAGACCTGACCTGTCTCTTCGCTCAGAACGATGCCATGTTCAATGTGGCCTTTCGCCTCGTCGACTTCCCCCATTTCTACTAATGACCAACCGATCGCATCAATGAGCGCGATGACTTGCACATCTTTTCGGCCACCCAACGCCGCTGCTTCTTCAATTATCTTGCCGATCTTAAGTCTGATCGAGAACTTCCCCTCCTCAAATAAGGGACGGGTCAGTGCGATGCCAATGCGTATCACATCAGCATAGTTGCGTTCGTGGAGCGCAGAACCCAGGGCATCAACTAAGCTCTGTTCAAATGTCGGCTTTTGAACCGGTAATTCTACGTGCGACATCAATCTGGCGATGACTGTACCTAAGGCGACAATCGCCGAAAAGCAAACGATAATAATCACCCTGAGCGAGTTCGTTGTTATTACCGGAAGCCACTGGAGCTGAAAATATGAATACACCTGGACCAGAACCCACAGGAAGCCGAGACAGCCGGCGAATGCTGCGCAAAATACCTTGGCAGCACTCCGCATGCGCCGAGAATCAGTAACCATCAATCGCCTCTGGACCACACGAGCTGTCCGTCAAGATAAGTCTGTTGAACGTCAAAGTTCTCGTCATGCACGACTAGGTCTGCGGCACGGCGAGCCTTAATCTGTCCCATTCTATCCGCCTGGCCCAGAAACGTTGCCGGATTCAAACTGACCGCGTTAACAGCTTCACTCATCGAACACCCAGTGAACGCCCGCAGGTTTCTAGCCGCCACATTCTGTGTGAGGATACTGCCGACAAGTGTCGATGTCCCCTCAAGGACTGCCCGGTCAGGCATCTTCTGAATTCGCCTCGTACCAATCGCATGGGTTCCGTCTGGAAGTCCTGCGACCGCTGAACCATCCGTTATACACATGAGCCTGCGTTTATCCCGTTTGCACTTCCACACTACTCTTACAACAGTAGGGTCTACATGTATACCATCCGCTATGATCGAGACGTAGTAGTCGTCTCTCTCCAATGCTGCCCCAACCACCCCAGGGCTGCGTGCCTGTAGACCGTCCATGGCATTGAAGATGTGAACGATCATCATGTTTTCGCTGTCAAACACCTTGATCAGTTCCTCGTAGTTGATCATGGAGTGACCTATTCCGACTTTTTTCCCGTCGGCAATGAGCGATTGCATGAATCCTGGAGCGCCCTCAAGCTCAGGAGACAGAGTCACGATAACAACATCCTTTGTGGCGTACGCCGAGTAATCACACTGCGCAGGAGTCTTGAGAAGCCCTGGGTTTTGGGCACCGACCTTCTTCGCGTTTAGAAAAGGCCCCTCCAAGTGGAAGCCGAGAACCTTCGTACTCGTTCCCCCGGTGTGGTTTCTCAGAAGAAGCGCAAGATGCTCGCTGTAAGAAGTTAGCTCTCGCGTAGTCACGGTGGGACAAATAGCTGTTGTGCCAAAACGCGTCAGCCCTTTGGTGACGACATCCAAAGCGTCTAGGTCTGACTTAAACTCCTTTCCGAACGCTCCGTTAATTTGGAGATCAATGAATCCGGGAGATATGAATTGGTCCGGTGGCACCCTTAATTGTGGTTCAACAAAGTCTGCCACCGCCGACGTCACGGTCGCGATCTCACCCTCGATTATTCTGATTTGCCCAAGGACGACTTCATCGGGCAGTACCAGTTTTCCTTCGATCACTCTAGTCATCGGTGTACATCCTTCTTTCGCGCCGCTTTCTCTCGTCAAAGACCAAAGTGTTGGAGGCGACACTCTTCGTGATGACTGAGCCGGCACCGATTACGCAATTATCTCCGATCTCGACGCCATCTAAGACAATAACGTGTCCGCCGATCCAAACATTTCGTCCGATCGTTATCCCTTTACACCTGTCCCCTTGGAGCATGATCGGATATTCGCGGCTGTCGAATTTGTGATTGCTGGCTATGATGTAACAGTTAGCACCTGTTATGACATTGGCTCCGATCGCCACACCGCCTCCACCATGTATGATCGTACCTTGTGCGAAGGCACACCGGCCCTCGATGTCGATGAAGCCACCGTAAGCGTCGAAATAGCAGTGTTCTTTTATATATGTGTCAGATCCTAGCGAGATACCATGCTGGCGCACAGTCGATGTGCCGTTTATGATCGTGCGAGCTTTGATACAACACGAGGCCCCGATCTTAATTTGATGTGGGTTTCGAAACTCAACCGAGTGATGAATGTCAAACGGCTGCCCTAACGAGTTGAGTTGGGCGGAGTTTACGGAATCCGCTACAGCCTGGCGGCACTGTTGAAGGTAACGATTCCAGAATATTAAGGCTCTGCCGATCACTTTATTCGGCACTCTAAAACCTCGCGCACCTCTGCTTCGGAAACTCCATACTCGTACAACCCGACCACGGCAATCAGCTTCGATGCAAGTATTTTCTTTAACCAAACGTCACTCTCAGCGCGAAACCGACGAGCGACGCTGACAGCATCAGCCTTGTTACGAATTGTCAATTGACGGTACATTTGTCCTCTGCGTTCGTAGGTAATCGGCTTCTGCATTCAAATTCACCCTCGATTACTTTGAAGACTGAAGCCACTCAACGGGCACTAATTTCCGATCCCCTCGCCATTCCTCGACGTAGTGAATATTTGAAATGCCCGACCAGACCGCTTCTGAGGCATGGTCAAGGACGATCACTTGTAACTGATTCTTACTTTCCTCCACCGCTGCCCTCAGAACGTTGAAGGCTTTCCGTACAGCTTCAACATCTTCGTCTTTGAAGGACGGATCATCGGGGTCCTCTGCACGTTGTACCAGCCTTTGTGGAAAGTAAACCTGACTCGGTTGGTCGAGGGTTAGGAACGAGGGAACGGGAGAATCTGGCAAGCTGGCAAAAAACAATTGCAGGGCGAGCGAGATCGCCAGATGGTAGGAGAGCCAATTCGACCCACTGCCAATTTCCCAAAGGTAGTCTTCTCGGTCGGTGGACTTCACTTTTACCGTCAAATCGGTAATCGAGAGTTCCGTCGCATCATTAGGTCGTTCGGCGTCTAAGTCCGGCAGCAAGCGAGCCACAATCGCAGAGACATTGTCGAGAGCACGCTTAAGTCGTTCTCTCAGGGCTTTGCTATCCACTTCTCTTTCCAAGTCCCGAACTCTTTTCTCCAAATCCCGCACTTCCAGTTGGAGAGCGCTATCTTGACCAGCATTTTCGAAGATTCGCAGATCCGTCTCAAGGCGACCAAGAAAGCGGGAGATGCTCAGCTCGGTGTACTGACGTTTCTGCTCGGCCTCAGACACTTGACTCAGAGTCTTGAGCCGGAGTTGGGTGCCGGCGAGAGCGTCGGCAGCCCGCGTCGTCTCGGCTCTCACTCTCTGATATTCGCGATCAAACGATGCGGGCAAAGCTTGGAACTGTGTCGCTGTATTTTCAATCTGTTCGAGAGACTTCAACAGCTCTTCTAGCTTTTCTTCTTGCCGGTTCATCACGTTGCCACAGATGGGGCAGTCATGGTCATTATCGGTTCGCTTCCGAAGCCAGTCCGAGATCGCTAGTCGATCCCGCTGGAGGCGCAATGCTCCTCGATATTCGACTGAACTCCGGCGCAATTCTGTCATCTCAAAAAACCGCTGGCGCAATTGCGCTAATTGCATCGATTGCTCTGATTCTGCCTGCCTCAGGGAAACCAACTCATCAGCTGACTTCGATATGGTCGTAGAAGTGGCAGCAGAAGCAGTCTGGTTTGTACTCTGGCTGATAATCTTTCGCAGCAAATGAAGACCCCGGCTCTGATCTGCTGCGGCGGTATCTTCGCCTTGCAGGAGGCCCAGCTCATTTGCTCGATCAAGATAGGTCTGCATTTCTGCAAGAAATCTTGCTGAAACCTGCCGCACATTCTCCAATTCGAGTCTCTTGCGCCGCAATGTCCGTCGCAGCTCCTCAAGTTCATGCTGCTTTGCTAGCACTTCGGGAGTCACAGCCCCGAGCACGTAAGGGAATATCGTGCGCAGCTTTTCCCTGTGCTCATACGAATCTGCTTTGTAAAACAGAGTGTTGGCGTTCGCAATCACGTTTTGGGGCTGAAAAGTAAACGCCATTAGGTCGCGGAAACTAGCGCGCCCCCGGAAGCCAGAAGCTTGGGCTTCAGGGCTGAAATCGAGCGAGCTCAATCCCGCCAAATCATCGAGTTGGGCTCTAACGGTTTCAGCTGTCGCGTTCTTCTCAGTGATACGGGGTGGAATATTGACTTGCGCCCCTTCGCTCACAAACATCTCATTCGTCGATTTTTGAGCGCCTGGTTCCCGACGTGCGTAGAGCTTTTGACCCTGCACTGTGTCGACCAGAATTCCGAACCAGTCGCACGCATCACGAATCGTCTTCACTGGAATCGTGCATCGTTCAGAACCGAGACAATAATCGATGATTGGAATGATCGCTGATTTGCCCGTGCGAGATTTGCCACTTATGACATTTACCGTGCCGGGCTCAAAGTTCACCACTCGTGGAGGAAAACTGCCAAAACGAGGCCATAGAATGATGGCTCTAATATTGAATTTCATTACAGGAATATCCTCAAAGTCACTACTGTTTCATAGACGGATATACCACTCATCCAGATCCCCAAGTACTCGGCAGCGCGCAACAGCAGATCGATACCGTCGGGAATCTCTTGCTTTAGCCCTCTAGCCTTCGAAGGAATGACTCGCCCGGACTCCGCCTCAATGGTAGCCATTCCACTGCCCACCATGATTTCGACCGAGTCCATGCTCAATGTCTTCAGATCATTTATTCGTCTTTGTAGGGACAAAACAACGTCCGCTTTAGACATTTGAGAGCTAGAGAATTTCTCGGCGAAGGCCCGAAGACTAGAACTCTTGCGAGTGGACAAGATCACCGATCTCGTCGATTCCTGGAGAACCATCGGAAGGATCAGGAAAAGGAGTTGGAACGGGGGAGCCTCGTGTGTATCATTCGCTTCGTAGTACGTGAGGGCAAACTTCCACAGAATCACAGCTCCCAGCGCTGGATTCTGTAAGAGTCGTGTCTCCTTGGAGAGGATGCCCACCGTTATTTTTTATCCTTTCGACCGCCGGACAAGACGGATTTATATTCAGGGTGCCATCCAACACTAAGAACATCAGCGAGCGCATGGAAGCTTCCTGGAGTGAAATCATCGGGAACTTCTCTCCCTTCCAGAGGCTTCCGCTGTTTCATACATTCAACCAGCAAACGTTGCCCGCGTTTCTCTTCGGCTTCTGCCGAGTGATCCAAGTCATGTTGTTTCTTAGTATTTTTCCAGAGTGTGCACAGCGCCTTTTCATATTCGTCAAAGCTGTTTTCCCACACAAGTCCACGCTTCGCCCACTCTGTCCTGTTCACCGCGGCTCGTAGGTAGCTGTTAATCGCAGCTAGGATTTCGTCTTCTTCCGTTTCAATCAATTCAAGCTGTCTGACGTATATTTTCAACTTGTGCAGTTCAACTTCTGCCTGTGACGGATCGCCAGCAAAGTCATTGAGTATGTTCTGAAATCTCAGCTTGCTGATAAACGCACCGATTTCCCGATTGAATGCGTCAACCGTGATCGCGGCAGGCTGTTGCTTTTCGAGTGCTGAGTCCACTTGGGACTTGACCCAACCAAGGCACTTGTCGAGGACATGATCGAGCATCTCCTCTGGAGCCCATTTATTGGCAAGAAGCTGTTCCAAGTCCAGGCGCGAGAGCCCACTACCGAAGCTAAGAGTGAAGTGCTTGACGATCTGGACTTGCGTTGCTTTTTCCGCGGTAAAAAACGTTTCAAGGTATGCTCGCAATGATTCAGCAACGTCTGCTTTTTTAGGAAACTTGGGTGGCACACCCCACAACTCATTCTTAGCCGCTGCAATCGCTTCCTCGGCAGCCATGTCCGTTTCTGCTGCTGCAAAGCTACCCGCAATGGTTCCGGATTTGGGAGCAAAAACATGAATTCGAAACAACGTTCCATCGAGTGTCAATTGCCCAGCCTTTATTGCATTGATCCAGTTGCTGAGCGTCTTCCAAAAATCAATGGCACGGTCGGCAATAGGATTACCTGTGAGAGAACTTTTTGTTTGAATAGCCGTCTTCTGATCCGACGCGGAGGTGAGCCCCACATCCTCAAAAACTTCCACACTCACTGTGGTTCCTGATGAGGCAACCAATAACTGACGGAGGCATTCCGTAACCTGAAGTGAATACCCGAGTAGTTGCCCAGGGGCTTGGCTGGATTTAGTCTCGCTTCCCATATCCTGTAAGCTGCACATTTTACATCTCTTAGACTAAGAATCCTAAAGAAGTTCTTTGGTGTTGTTTTTAGCCGCCCAGGGGAGCACGAGGGGCGCGGGCAGAGCGCCCCTCGAAAATTTTCGAGCAATGAAAATGCCCGGCCTGAGCCGGGCACGTTGAGAACTTGCATGAATCTAGCTTTAGGTGTCGCCCTTCTGTTGTCTGACGAAGGCTTCCAGAAAACCTTGCGCCTTCAGATTGGCGTCCCAAACGTGAGCAAAGGCGGTATGTTCGCGCTTTAGTTTGGCATTCAGGAGGGTTCGGCTCTCCTCAACAAACGCGGAATACTGCTCAATGCCAGCATAATCATTCCGCCAGTAGTAGGGCACGAGGTTCATTCCTTTGCCGGATTTCTCTGCTTCAAAGATCATTTCAGGATCGCGCATCAAGTCGCCGTTCTGTTCTCCGTAGTGGGCCACGGAGATTGCCGGCAGACCGTTCGGACCACGTTCCTGCGTGTCTTCGATGACTAGCGTCATCCACGGTTCGTTTTCGATGCGGATGTGAAATCCAGCTTGAAGAGGCGCGGCGAGTTCCAGAATCATGGCAACGGTTTTCATTGCAGCACCTCCGCCGTCGCTGGGGTGCTTACCGCATCCTTGGGGCTGATCGCCCCAAGGATAACGGTGGACGTGCGCTGCACTACTTCCAAACTCTCTTTCAGCAGGTTGGCATCCCCGTGATAGAGCTGGATGTAGTCGCTGGAACCTGTTCCGGTCTCAAGTCCCAGAGCATGGCAAACCACAAAAGCCACGGCTTCGGCTTCGGTTTCCCGCACGGTCTTGGTTGTGAGAGTGCGGCGCTCGGCTCGGTGCAACATCTCATGAGCCAGCTCATGCACAAACGTTGCCAGCGTTTCGGACGGCTCCATGTCAGGCAGAATGCGAATCAACCCGCCGTAGGACATTCCCCTCGCGGGTGCAATTTTTTCGGAGTATTCGAGCTTGATTCCCTGCGTGGTCGTAAAGTCGGCCAACTTGTCCAGCTTGTCGCCTACTTCGCCCCTGAATGTGCTGCCGAGTTCGGGCAGTTCTGCGCCTTCGGTCTGGCCAACATCGAACACGTACACGGCACGAAAGCCAACTAAGCGTGGCTCTGGCTTGTCGGTTCTGGCGTCGCTCTGCTGGCGCTGGTCGCCGTCGTTGGTGTTGCGCTTGTAGCCAATCATCGGGGCAAAGATCATGATGCCCTTTTCCCCGCGTTTGACTCTGCGGCCCAACTCATTCCATGACCGAATACCTGCAACTCTGGTAGCCGATGGACGCTGGCTGGCAATCAAGAGAATGTTTTGAAAGCTGTAATTGTGGAATTGAGACATCGCGGTGAGGTAGGCAGAGAGTGCTTCACTGTGTCCAGCTTCCAAAGCCTTGACCAGTGCATCAATACTGGCCTTAACGAGTTCCTGATTGTTTTTTGTTTTGCTTGAATCCTTCAATAACATTTTTAATCCCCTGTTCCGCCGGGTAGGCTGTTTTTGTCTTTCACTTGAGCGGCAGCGAGACAAAAACAGTTACCGGCGGACACGGGGAAAAACGCAGCGCAGCGAAGGGTGGCAGGGCGCGGGAGTCGGCGCGGTGAGTGCCAAAATGCTGTTGGTTTTTGTTTTGGCGCGAAAGCGGCGCTTAGACCTCGTGACCGTCCGAGCCGTGGCCGAACGGCGCACACCCGAGCGCAGCGGAGTGAAATAAAGATGCGCAGCTACAAATGCCGTTGGCGGGCTGTACCTCTTCGGATCGGTTGAAACTACTGCTCTTTTAGTCGCTTATGGATCTCACGGGCGAACGGAGAGACGTCGGTTTGTCGAAGGTCACCATTTCTCTTTCGGTAGACATTGCCAAAGACGAGGGCCACGACAGCCTTTGCGCGAGTGAACGCAACGTAGAACAAGCGCCGCTCCCACCGCAATTTCTTCAAGTCCCAAGGGCGCTCCGGAAAGACCTCATTCACGAGTTCTGGAATTACGATCGCTGAAAATTGTCTGCCTTTACTGCTGTGATTTGTAGTGAGAGTGATCTTGCCTTGTTTCTTACCTTCCATGCTAAAGTCTTCAGCGGTATACCCGTCGAGTGGTTTGCCAGGTTCGACAGAGTCTGACAGGGAGGACCAGGTATCACGGTCTCCGTACAAGTCTTGTGGAATTTTCATGAGCCGTGAAATGTCCAGGAATTTGTCGAGGCTTTTGAAAATATGCGAGAGCGGCATATGCGGATCTTGCACGCTCGTGATGGCCTGAAAAAGAGCTGTTCGGCTCCCTAGCGGATCGGCGACGCCTCCAAGGGCTTCGATGAGCATTGCATCATAGGTTCGTTCAAGTTCGTCCAAATCAATGGTTGAGAGTCCTCCTTGGTCCAACTCCAAACCGGCTTGAATGATCTGCTGGAGCCACCGAGTTATTCTGGTTCTTGGATATTTGTCGTTCTTTTCGAGAAAATAAGGAATCCCTGCGTCGTCAAGCGCTTTGGTTAGTTCAGAAACAAATCTGCCTTTCCTCTTATAGAAGACAGCGATGTCCTCGTGCTTCACTCCACGTGCAACTAATTCCGGAATCACTTCATTGACAATGACAGTGGGATGGTCGTCTGTCGATGGCCCCTTGAAAAAAAGGACTTCTCCTTCGTCAGTCCGGGTCGGATCAGGCTTGTAATCGCGAGGCTCTGATTCGGCAAGCGCCGCTTGAGAGGCCGCGATAAGCTTCTTGCCACTCCTGTAATTGAGGCTCAGGCGAACTGTTTCAAAGTCGTTCCTCTTCGTTAATTCCAAGAAGTAGCTCGGTTCTGCTCCAGTGAAGTCGTAAATGCACTGATCCGGATCGCCAACCGAGAAGATGTGAATGCCTGCGGCAACCATTTCCTCAATAATCTTGTGAAGCGGTCCACCGAGATCCTGGTATTCATCGACCAAAATCCAAGGAAACCGAGCCAAAAGAAAATCCCCGACCCAGGCGTTGTCACGGATGATCTCCAACGCCTTTTCGACAATTCCTTCAAAATCAATCAGACCTTCCCGTGTCAGGGCTTTCTGGTAGAGCGCGAGAATCTTCAGATCGGAGTCAGCGAATCCGCTGTGGTCCTCTCTACAGGCGATGCGGCTCCTCAGCTTCGTGATCGTTTCCTTCAAGTCAAAGGGATGGAGGTCTGGACCTACTTTGTTGGCCGCTGATTTTAAGAATTCCAACGCTCTAGCATCTGGAACGACCTCGACATCACCGACTTCAGAATCGATCAGTGAGGAAAAAGGGCGGATTATACAGTTCAGACAGAAGCTATGAACGGTTCCCAGGAACACGCGAGCTCCTGCTCGGACACCCAGAGCTTCAAGGCGGTTTCTAAATTCGGCAGCGGCCTCATTGTTGTATGTAATACATGCTAGGCCACGGGGAGGTGGAATTTTCTCGGCGAGCAAATAAGCAGCTTTTAGCACAAGAGTCGCCGTTTTGCCGGATCCAGGACCTGCAAACACAACGGTGTTGTGCGTTTGACTGACGGCAACCTTTTGTTTTGCGTTCAGCCTTGCGAATTCTTTATGGAGCGACTCCACTGCGTTTTAACACCTTTTGCACGATTTGCGTGATGGCATCGGCAATGTATTTTGGTCCGGGGCGGCCCTGTACCTTATTGGCAAGTCGTTGAGCAAAGCGACCTTTCCCAAGTCTCTCGATCTGGCTAAGCACTTGGGAACGCCTATCGAGGGTTTTCTCGTCGATCTCCTCCATTTGCGCTAAGGCATCCACGGATTTTGCAAATTTGTCCGCTCGCTTCTCAGAAACAAGTTCTGCGAAGGCCCTCTTGGTCTTACTCGGGTATTGAAGAGCTACTTCAATTTCTAACGTACTGGCATTTACAAAGAACCCATGACTCATGAGCAGTTTTTGCAGAGTCTTCAGGTGGCCCTTTGCGCGCAGGGTCTCAGCCGCCTGTTTCTGAGTATCGGGAAGAAATTTAATCGCACGTTTCAAACCCGCGTATACCGCACTTCCATCGCTGAAGGTCACGTCGCCATCACTGATCAATACAAACGGAATATTCAGCCCATCTGGGCTAAGGAGTTTTACGTATGGCAGAAAATCGGTGCCATAAACGGCGCAGACTGAGATTCCAACGCGATCTAGCTCCAAAGGATCAGTGCCATTTAATCGTAAATTGCTGGCGAAAGCAGGTATGAGGAACTGTTCAGCGATTCCTTCTACCAGGATGACCCCTTTCGCAAACGCCATTTCTGCTTTCGTCACATCAAAATAACGCTGCAAATCATGTTCTTCCCACTCGGTCAGCGCAAGCCTGGAGGATGCGTAAGCCTTGGTGCCGGCAGGCCCTTCTTTCGTCAGGGCAACTAACGATTTTACAGGGGCGACGCTCGCTATATGTGGCGAATGAGTGCTAACGAGAACGGAGTGATCCCGTTGAAGAAAATAGCGAAAAAGAACTCGTTGGATGTGAGGATGGAGATGAGCTTCGGGTTCTTCGATGCTGAGAATCAGAGAGACCAACTGCTTCTTGGCAAGCTTCGTTTCTGTCTCTTGCATGAGCAGCGACAAGAGCAGGATGTTCGCCGTTCCCAGGCTAGCGTCGGTAATTTGCCGCCCTTTCGCGCCATCGATGAGTAATTTGACAGAGCGCAGGAGCTGCTTGGGGTCACTGGACGCCAGGGCCAGCTGGGTTTCAATACCGTGAATTTTGCCGACCATCTCGTCTGTTCGAATCTGAATGCTGGATGCCAATGAGCCGACTGCCGGAATCTTGAGAAGGCGTTTGCTAACCTGATCCAGGGATTTCGCGATCTTCTGGATACGCTTGGGAGCGAGAGAGAGATCCTCCAACAACCTTCGGACAGGAGAACGTTTCCAGTTCGACAGGTCGGACTCGGCGTCTCTCAATGCGGGGAGAACTATGAATTGAACATAGTTGCGCACCTGAAAATCGAAAGGGGCCTGCTTGACCCCTCCGAAAAGGACCGCTTCGTAGTCGAGCACGCTTCGGGCCTGTGCGCCTTGCAGAGTCTGTTTAGGGCGAAATTGATACGTCAGTCGAGCGATGGGAGGGTTGGCCGAGATTAGGTACTTCTGGAGAATTGCTTTTGCTCCGATATTTGCCTCGAAACCAGTGAGTTCAACCGAAACTTCGATGGTCTCGCCGATGGGGTTTGGTAGACCGTCATAAAAATCCTCTGGACGCAAGATTCGAGACGAATCGGGCAGAGTATTGTCGAGAACGAGTCTCAAAGCGAAGAGGAAGTTTGATTTTCCGGCCTTGTTCTCTCCTAAGAGGACAGACGTCGGCTGAAGTACCACGTCGATGTCGGAGAAGTTCCGGAAATTCTTGATCTGCGCTCTTGAAATATGTAGGCTCAACGCAAATTCCTTTTTTTCAACTCAAAGATTCCACCACGCTAACAGACGCCGAGACCACGGTGAGGTCAGCGCAGCAGCGCACGTTCTAGCCTGTGCTTCTGTACCGGCCAATTAGGCATGACCTTGTCCAATAACTGCCAGAATCTAGGGGAGTGATCTTGATGCACCAGATGGCACAGTTCATGAAGAATCACGTATTCGATGCATGCCTTCGGGGCCTGCATTAACCGTACATTCAAGGTCATCTGACCGGAGTCAGATAGGCTGCCCCATCGACGTTTCATCTGGCGAACGAAAATGTGTGGCCTGTCGTACCCGCGCTTCTGAAAAGAGTTGAAAGTCTCGTCGAGGACCAAGTTGAAATATTCGCCGGCTCTTTGCAAATACCAGTTCTCCAGGATTCGCTTCGTCTTATTTGGCATTGGGCGAGAACAAACGGAAACAAGCAATTCATTGCGGGCCAGTCGAATTGACGGACTCGTCCCGTTTTGAGTTCCAATAATCCTCAGACGATATTGTCGACCCAAGTATCGATGCGACTCTCCGCTCAAGTATTGATGGAATGGCACGGTGCCGTCATATTGACGAAAATGAGTAAGTTGTTTACTGATCCAAGCCGTTCGTTTCTTGAGTTTTTCCGCCAATATTGCTTCGGAGCAATTTGGCGGCTTTAACACTACTACACTCCCGTTTGGATAAACCTCTATCCCGAGCGTTCGCCGTCGTGGACGTTGAATGACGGTATAGCGAATCTGCTCATTGCCGAAGGAGATAGTTTGTGGCCGCATCAGTGATTACTCATCCTATGCCGGGCAAGTTCCATGGAGCCGCTGATGACTCCATCCATTTCCTCGGTTGTGAGAGGCAATTCCTTCTTCCCCCGGAGTTCGTCATAAAGGTAGTCATCAATATCGTTCATTGTCTGCCGCTGAGCATCGAGATCGTCCCAGAAACCAACCTTCATATTGCGTCTGAGAATTGAGCAGATGTCTTTCGCGGCGTCTGCCAGTATCGATGCACTCTCGCCGTTCTCGTGCGACGTGCTAGCAAGTCTCTGCTTGAGAATACCGAAGAAGGCAATTGCATCTTCATCGGTTCGGATGGACTCCGGAACATCATCAGTCTTTCGATGCACGACTGCATCCTTGATTTCGGTCACCTTCCGCAAGTATTCGAGATCGGATAAGCGTTTTGCCCGGAAGTCCTCAATTGCCTGCTGGATGAGCCTGGAAAACTTTTCATAGAACGCTGGATCAAGATCAATGCGTTCAGAAATCGCTCTCTTCGTGGCGTGGGCAATCATGTCTGCTTTGGCCGTGGTGGGCTTGGCGTCACCTTGTTGCTCAAGCACTTCCTGAAATGCCTTTTCGTCGAAGATGTTGACGGGCTCGTTAAGTCGAATTACTTCGGTAGCGGAGATGTGAGTGTCCAGAAGCTTTTTGATTTTCGGCTCAAAATCGCGGTAATCGACCTCCTCGGCGTAGCGCAGCTTTACAGCCGAGCGCAGGTTGACGAAGCGTTTAAGGTCAGTCTTGTATGTCTGAATTTTCCTTTCTGGTGTGGACGAAATGAAATGTTCAGAAGACAGGGCAATGGCGAGTGTTTTTGCAAAGCGTGTGAGCCGCTCATAGAAAACATTGCGTTGCTTTTCGTCAGCCAGCAGCCGCTCGTAAGCCTCCTCATCGCTTCGGTTCTTGACCTCTTTGAAAATATCCCAAAGGTCAGCATGTTGCTGAGGGAGCTTCTGGACTTCTTCGTCTAAATTGGTTAGGGTGCCGGCGAGATCGCTCTCGTCAAAACCCGCCAAGGCGCTGTATGTCGTGAGGGCCTGGTCGAGCTCGCCAAGGACGCCACGGTAGTCCAGGATGAATCCGAATTCCTTCTGCTTTGCTCCGGTCTCGTCTTCGTAAATCCTGTTGACGCGAGCAATCGCCTGCAAAAGGGTGTGATCGCGCAGCATTCTGGTGAGGTAGAGTACGGTGTTGCGCGGGGCGTCGAATCCCGTTAGCAGCTTGTCAACGACGATGAGGATCTCTGGCTCCTCGCCGTGCTTGAAAGCGTTGATGATCTGCTTGTTGTATTCCTCCTCTGAGCCGAAGCGCTTCATCATGCGGCCCCAGAATTCAACGACTGCATCAGTTGGCGCTTCTTCAATGTCCTCATAACCTTCGCGTGCGTCGGGCGGAGAAATCACAACCTCGGAAGTGACCTGTCCGACTTCATCCAAGAATTGTTTGTACTTGAGCGCTGCCGCTTTGCTAGGGGCCACTAGCTGGGCCTTGAAGCCAGTCCCTTGCCACGCTTGACGGTAATGATCATTGATGTCGAAGGCTCGCATGTAGATTACTTGGTCAGCCTTATTCAACATTTCGGCACGGCTGTATTTCTTTTTCAGATCAGCTTTTTGTGCTTCGCTCAAACCTTGCGTATGCCGCTCAAACCAAGTGTCAATTGCATTTTTGTTCTGCTCCATCTCGACCAAACGCCCCTCGTACAGGAGCGGAACCACGGCTTTGTCTTTGACTGCTTGATCGATGGGATAGGCGTCGATGAGCCCCCCAAATTTGGCAAAGCTGTTCTTCTCGGACTTGAGCAGGGGTGTCCCGGTAAATCCCAGATAGCATGCCATCGGGAACATTTGGCGCATCCGGGCCGCGAAACTGCCGAAGTTGGTTCTGTGGCTCTCGTCCACCAGCATGAAGACCTCGGTTGAATCCTCCGTAAACTTTCTGATCGCCAGCGCCCTTTGGAATTTGTGGATAAGGGTGGTGACGATGTGGGCCTTATCTTCGGAAACTAGATCTAACAGTTGCTTTGCACTGGTAGCCCGTTCCGGTGAGAGTCCGCAAGCCGCAAATGTATTGCCGAGCTGCTTGTCCAGATCAACACGGTCAGTGACGAGCACGATGCGAGGATTGCGGATCTGTGGTTCGAGTGCCAGCGCCCTTGCAAGCATAACCATAGTCAAGGACTTGCCCGATCCCTGCGTATGCCAGACAATCCCCCCCTTTCTTCTTCCGTCCGTTTCGCGTTGCTTTACGCGTTGAAGGATTTTCTTGACGGAAAAGAATTGAGGGTAACGCGCAATCTTCCGTACGCCCGCATCGAAGACGCTGTAAAGAAATGCCATTTCCAGGAGGCGTTTTGGGCGGCAGAGCGCATACAAGCTGCGGTCCTGCTCGGTGGGCATGCGGCCCGCAAAGTACTTAGCAGAGTCTTCATGCAGGGAGTACTCATGGGCGAGCAAATCATCCAAGCCCATTTTTGCTGCCAACGGCAGAGGTTTCTCCATCGCCTCTTTGAGGACCTCATCTTTGATGTCCTCCTTCCAATTTGACCAAAAGCGTTTGGCTGTACCGACGGTCGCGTATTGCGCGTCGTTCTTGTTGATTCCAAGGACCATTTGCGCATAGCAGAAGAGACGCGGGATGTATTCCTCTCGTTGGTTGCGTATCATCTGTGAAATTGCGTCAGCTACTTCAAATTTCGGTGATTTGCACTCGATGACCGCGAACGGGATGCCGTTTACAAAGAGGACGATGTCGGGCCGACAGGTTTCATAGCTTCGGGTACGCTCTACGGGAAACTCCGCTGTCACATGGTAGATGTTGTTTGTAGGATTCTTCCAATCGATATAGCTGAGCGTATAGCTCTTTTGATCGCCTTCGACGCTCTGTTCTAGCGAAACTCCGAGGGTTAGCAAGTCATAAACCGCTTCATTGCTCTTGAGCAGGCCGTCATATTTGACGTTTTTGAGGCGCTCGATTGCCGATTGGATATTTTCCTCAGAAAAGAGGTATTGCTGGCCTTTGTATCGAATGCGGTTGATGGCCTTCAGCTTGTCCCGCAGAATATTTTCTAACAGAATGTTGGACCGCTTAACTCCCCGTTGTGCCAAGGCCTGATCTGGGCTCAAGTACTGATAACCAAAGTTGACCAGCAATTGCAATGCAGGGATTTGCGATAAATATTTTTCATTAAAGACAAATGCTTGCACGAGTCCCTCCATTGTTACAAATGGGCGGAAGCCATTCGCCTGTCAAGAGCTTCTTCATAAGCCCGCGTTTTTGTTTTCGCAAAACATCTAGCTGCATGCCAAGGAGGGCTACCTCACGCTTGATCGCAAGAAAGGCCCGGGTGATGGACTCTTGTTGGGGGAGAGGAGGATGAGGCACAGTCAATGAAAAGAACGTTTCTGCGTTGATATTGAGTAGCCCGTCGTTCCGTACTCCTGAGTTCACAACCCGCCGAAGCTGAGGTTTGAGCATGTCAGCCTCGAACCAGAGCGCATAGAACTCGGGCACAAGTTGTACTTTGGGCGTAAAGCTCACATAAACATTTGGGATCGCTAATTCGGGATAAGCAGTCAGCTGATAAACACAGCCGAATTCATAAGTCTTTGAGTTGCCTTTGTTGTATGCAAATTCACCGCGGCGTAGCGCAGTATAGTTTGCAAGATTTAGGCCAGCGAGTATTCGATTGAAGCGATCTTGTTGCATCAGGAATCCGCGACCCGCAGAAATAGTTGCGACAGGTGTTTCGTCTTTATCAACCTTGCGAGTGACAGGATCGAAGAGGTCCGAAATTCGGACTGAGTGCCACTTGGCCTCGTCAAGGTGCCGGTGCTGGTATGCGCGGAGTAGTTTTTGCTTGGCGGCAATCAGCCGCTCAGTTGTGATTGTCGCCTGACTCCATTCAGAAATGATTGCTGCGCAAGCACGCTGCTGCGATATTGGCAGGAGCGGAACTGGAAAATCGGCCACGTCCGCCTTTGTAATATTTGGATCCTTCCTGCTGCTTCCGGCGAAGCGCTTCCAATAGTTCACACTTAGGTTCAGCCATTCCAACAAGTATGATGAGTCAAGCAGGCCGTCTTTTGGAATGATTGCTGTAAGGGCTTGGTTGATCGCGCATGCTTGCGTCAGCAATCCAGTTCGGCCGATCTGTCTAAACCCGCCATACATGGCAACGAGAACTGCTCCTGGAGGTACCATTTTGCAGGACGAGTTTTCAATGCCCAGCTGGGTCAGCGTTTCCTCCGTGTGGAGGATGAGGCCGTTGTTCAGATCTGTGGTCTTCACCCACGGAATTCCTCCGCCGAAATATTCCGGACTCTTTCGCGCGGGGGTGCTGCCGCTCATGAAGGTTGCTAGTTCGTCGAGAGGAACCAATTTCATGCGCCGAGTTCCTTAAGATATTGCTTCATTCTCATCCGGGTTTCTGAAAGCTCCGATTCTAATTGCTCAATGTCCCGCTCAAGCGCTCTGACGTCTATCACTTCTTCCTCGGCAAAGACATTTACATAACGGGGGATGTTCAGATTGAAGTCATTCTTGCCAACCTCTTCGAATGTGGCCACGGCAGCATACCGATCCAAGTTCTGCCGAGCATTTACAGTGGCAAGGATTTTATTAAAATGATCATTGGACATGCTGTTCCGTGTTTTGCCTGAAACAAACTCACGGCTAGCGTCCACGAAGAGGATATCGCGGGTATTCTCCCGTTCCCCGCCTTTCTCGCGAGAGCGGTCGAATAAGAGGACAGCGACGGGAATCGAAGTTGTCGGAAACAAGTTGACCGGGAGACCGATGACGGCGTCGAGTAGGTTCTCTTCGATAAGCTTCCTCCTAATCCGGCCCTCAGCACCGGCGCGAAACAATACGCCGTGTGGAACCACAACAGCTACGCGGCCTTCCTGCGGCAAGGCAATCTCGATCATGTGCGTTACGAATGCGTAGTCGGCCTTGGATTTCGGTGGGACGCCGCGCCAGAAGCGGTTAAATCGATCACTCTCGGCGGTCTCAGCACCCCATTTATCAAGTGAGAACGGTGGATTCGCAACAACGATATTGAATTTCATCAATCGGTCTTGTTCGACCAACGCAGGACTGTTGAGTGTGTCTCCCCATTCGATACGTGCTCCATCTTTGCCGTGCAAGAACATGTTCATTCGCGCTAGGGCCCAAGTGCTACCGTTCACCTCCTGCCCGAACAGTGCGTAATTGTGGCTGCCGGCTTCCTCGATTACGTTTCCCGCTTCAATCAGTAGCCCCGCAGATCCACAGGCTGGGTCGCAGATTCGGTCGCCGGGACTGGGCTTCACTAGGTGTGCTAGTAGACGCGATACCTGCGAAGGAGTGTAGAACTCCCCTGCTTTCTTCCCCGCATCAGAGGCAAAGCGCTCAATGAGATAAATGTAAGTATTGCCAATTATGTCTTCCGACACGCGTGAGGGACGGAGATCGAGCTTATTGAAATCTTCGATCAGATTCTTAAGGCGTCGATTCCGATCCTTCGATTTGCCCAAGTTCATCTCAGAATTGAAATCGATGTTGCGAAAAACACCTTCGAGCTTGGTTTTATTGCCTTCTTCGATCGCGTCCAGGACGATGTTAATCAGCTCGCCGAGATTGGATTGATTGCGACGCTCGTAGAGGCTGGAAAAATCAGCCAAGAAACGATCCGTTTCGCTTCCGCTCTCGTTGAGCTTGACTGTCACGTAGGGCAGAATGAATCTCTCGCGCTCCAGCCTGCGCCGAATCCGCTCTTCATCGTCCCCATACTGTTTCCTATATGTCTCGTAATGGTCGGCCCAAAGGTCACTGATATATCTGAGAAAGAGAGTGACTAAGATGTAGTCCTTATACTGCGCCGGATCGAGGACTCCCCGGAAGGTATCGCATGCAGCCCAAGCTGTTGCGTTGACTTCTTGTTGCGTGAGTGCGTTTTCCATGCGTCTCCTAGGTTTCGGTCAGTTTTCGCGGTGAGCTTCTTGCATCAATGTCTTTTCCAGCAGTTTTTGCCGAAGCTCCGCTAGCTCGGCCGTGAGTTTGGCTTCTTGTTGTGCCAGTTCTCCCAGAGCGGCTATCCGGCGCTGTCTTTCGATTGGAGGAATGGGAATATCTAGTTTCTCCAAGGCGGTCTTGCTAATGATCTTCACGGCAGTTCCAGCTGCGATGCTCGCAAGCCCATTGTGTGTGCTCGCCTGATTGAGGAACCAACGAAGATAGGCCGGCTCAATAAGCTGGCCGTGTGGCCGGATGAGCATCATGGGAGAGGCAACAATCGCGTGGTCAAGGTCGTACTCCACGAGCGCAGCCGAATACGACTGACCCCGGCAGCGAAAGAGCAAATCGCCCTTGTGCACGAGGTGCTTCTCGAAATCCTTTGGAGCGAGAATCCGTGCTATGGCTTCGGTTCGCAGGAGGTTGGACCTGTCAATGTCCTTCATCTGAATGACCGCAACCGTGCCTGCCAGGTGAGGTTCAAGCCTTCCCCGGAACGAGTAGCCAGTGCGGATCTCTGCAATTTCTGCCAGTTGCGTATTCACGGAAAAGCCTTTTCCGCAATAACTAATATTAATGTGCTGTAAAGCCTTTCATGCATATTGACAAACCGATTATGGTCGGGTACAACAGAAAAGTCAAGCTCGAATCTTTTCGCTTGTCTTGGGATCAGGGCGGGCAGCGACAGACTCAAAAATACTGACCCTGCTGTTGCATTCGACCGGCAAAGTCTCAAGCAACAACAGGGTCCAATACCGCAAGGTATGCGGCCCCTTCAGCGTAGGTTATTGCCCTATGCGAGTCAAGGAAACGGCGGGGCTGGATGCCAGTCAACAAACGCCAGTTCCTTGACGTGGAGATAGAGCATCATGAATTACCGGCCCGGAAACAAGGCCCCTCAGTCGGGGGTCTACGCTGTCAACCACGACCGTTACCACCACCAGGCGCATGAGGTAACCCTAATCGAAGGCGAAACCTTTCCGCCCTGCCGCGGGTGTGGCCACGGTGTGACTTTCACACTCGTCCGCCCTGCGGTTCACATCAGGACGCATTCCCAGTTCTGACCCGGAACAGCGGGCACACGCCGGTGATTGAGGCACCGGCGCGGCCCTGACCAAAGTCGCCGCCAAAGGAGGCAACAATGGCTGCAAGTGACCTTATACGGTTGATTTCTCGGGCGCAACTTGACACGGTTCAAGTCTGCCCTTGTCCTACATCAAGTCATTCGGGTTTACCCAAGATCCAACAGATTGCTCGGGAGGTCGGCCATGAATGCACTCGCTAATCCTCCTATCTGGAAGTCTCTGCCTACCAAGCTCCGGGCCTATGAGGCCCTTTACCTGCTAAATCGTTGCTTTGAAGCGACCCTTCTAAGCGTGGAACGGCTGGAGAACCTGGGGATGTTCCGGCTGGAATATTTGAACGAATATAAAGTGATGCTGGAGCACACGCGTGCAAACGCAAATGAGGAACTACTCGACACTCTGCATGAAGTTGAAATGGACGATTCGGCTCGCTTTGACGGAATGCAGCGTGACTGGGAGAACCAACGCAGAGATCCTGATGACGTGTTCTTTGCCGCGAACGACCGTAAACGCGAGATCAAAGAACAAATCAAAGAACTGCAGAAAGGTCTGGAGCGTCAGGGTTCGCGACGCAAGGCAAAGAAGCGGCGCCGGCGGTGAAGCCGATTCTCGTTTTGCAGGGGCTATCGCTGCGGTTTCGAAGACGTATCCGCTACGGTTCCGCTCCAATGCCGATCCGGGGTCCATGAACGAATGCCTGCTTGTGTCGAGGTGGTGCCCAAAATACATGGCAAAAGAAATGTCTTGAGTATTGCTCCTACTTCTTCAAGAGACGGAGCCTTATCCCCAGAATTCAGGCGGCTGACGAACGCGGCCCATTGCTGCTTCTTCTGCGAGTCGTTCAGGAACTCCTCCGTCAAGGCTAAGGGAGCTTCTTTGGGAATCACTGTTCCCCGCCTTTCAAAGGAGCCAAGTATTGCCTTGCTCAGGGACGCCATATCGAATTTCCACGTGTTAGCCATGAACCAGATGTCGTAAAAATCCTTCATCCGGCTGTTGCGAATGTCGAGGACAACCATTGCGTGGAATTTCTCAGCAATGCTGGCTTCTCGTGGGTAGGCGCGAATCACCGGTGCTTCCATAGGGAGGAGGACGGGAAACGAAGTGAGCTCTGGTTCCGGATAAGCGGCATCGCCAAAACCGATGTCGATCTGCATTGGAATTCGTGCTCCCGCCAAGTCGGCCTGAAACTTGATGCGCACGCCATCGTACTCGTCTTCCTCCTTTATTTTTGTGCCTTCAACCGATTTGCTGTCGAAGACAATGCCGTCTTCTTCTTGGGCTTCGCAGATTGAACGGATGGTTTCTTCCACATCGCCGATAGCGGATGATCCGCGTCCGAGTAGGTCTAGATCCTTTGTAGGACGGGGAGTCTGGCCGGTCCAAAGCGTGAAGAGAGTGGCTCCTTTGAGAACAAATTTGTCCCGGTGTGGAGATCGCCCCAGGCGATACAGGAAGCGCTCAATGGCGAATCTACCGAGTACGCGTTGGTAGTCCTCGCCCTTGCTCTGGGCGAGTGCAAGCAGGCGGGCGCGGACGGATGCTGCTGTGTTCTTGCCTTTCTCGCGTGTCACAGCGCCTCCATGTAAGGGCGAATAACATTGCTGACCCGGCAGACCTTGGCGTAGCGGTAGATTTCGTTGACGTTGGTCTTCTTTTGTCGAAGAGAATCCTTCAGGGCTTCGATTGCGACATCAAGCCCGATCTTGTTCCGAAACTTAAAGCAGTCAGCGACGGTCTTGGCGGCTGAATAAACGCGGACGGGAACGCCCTCGACTTGATGTTTTTCGATTCCTTCAGTCAGCGACCGGCCTGACAGGCGGACGATTCTGAGTGAAGGCGAAGCAAGGGCAGGCGTTCTTGCCCCTTTACCGAGAGCGATCCAAACCGAAGCAGGGCTCTGAGTGGTGATCTCGTGAAAGGTAAGTGCCGAAAGCAGGCAAATAACAGCTTCGGGCACACGCTTCGCCACCTCGGCATAAGAGTGGCGTTCCGTCACGCTGGCGTCTGGCAGGGTGTAGATTCCACGTCCAGGCCGGTTGAGCTTGCCTTGCTGGTGGAGGCGAACGAGATACTCCCGCGGAAGGCCGATGGCCTCGATGTCTCGGGGCCTAACGATCCCGTGTTGGCCGACATACTGCATAATCTTCTGGAAAGGCTTGGCCATAGGGTGTCTCGATACGTCATTACTTAATCACATCTAATGACGTTTTGCAACACCCATCTCGCAACATCTCGCGGAAGGTCTTCCGCATACACTTGCCGTCTCAGGGGGTCAGAGCGTCAAGCCTGCATTCATTTCTCTCGTTGTCGAACCCACGCATAGCCGCGATTTCTGAGACTGCACGCTGTCCTTTAGTCCTACCAATGTGAACCAAGAGGTCTACGGCGCTGCCGATGTTCGCCATGATCGCCCGGTGCGGTAATTCGATTCCACTCTGCAAGACGCAATCTGCGAATCGAGTGACGGCTTGGCGGGCAGAATTGGCATGGAGCGTACAGAGACTTCCTGCATGTCCTGTGTTCAATGCTTGGAGCAAATCGAAGGCTTCCCCGCCACGCACCTCGCCCACGATGATCCTGTCCGGCCTGTGGCGCAGCGCTGCCTTGAGCAGGTCGCGGACGGTCACAGCTGGCAATCCCGTCTGTTCGCGGCGGGTTTCAAACCGCACGAGGTTGCTCTTGCGAATGTTGAGTTCCGCTGTGTCTTCGATAAGAAGAATTCGTTCATCATCTGGAATGGAGTCGGCAAGGATATTCAGAAGCGTAGTTTTTCCACTGCCAGTACCTCCGCTGATGAGGATGTTTTGACGGTTGCCGACCTTCTCGCGGAGCAATGCAGCTGTTTCCGCGCTGAGAGTCCCGTTTTCGATGAGGTCATCCATCGTGAAGTGTCTGGTGTTGAATTTGCGGATTGTTAGGGTGATTCCGTCAATACTGCAAGGTGGAAGCACTGCGGCCACGCGGCTCCCGTCTGGCAGGCGGGAATCCAAGATCGGCTTCTCTTCGGAGATATCGTCCCCCAACCGGCGCGCAATGTTGCGCACGGCGGCGTTAAGCGCTTGCTCCGAAATGGCAATGCCTGGAACCTGAGTGAGCTGGCCGAGCCGTTCAATGAAGACCTGAGACCCGGCGTTCACCATGATTTCCGAGATCTCTGGGTCCAGAATGAGATGTTCTATTGGCCGCAGAAACGGCAGTATCGTTTCAAACTGCATCGCTTTCCTCACAACAACCCACGGGCGATCTGGTCAAAATAAGAAATATTCGGGTCGAGGTAATACGGTTTCAAGTAGCAGAGTGTCGCCGGCATTGGATTCAGACCGTCATATGGAAGTACGACTGCCTGCGCGTTGGCGAGTTCCGCCAGAAACTTCTGGCTGAATCTGTAATCGAGCCTCACGCTGTAGCTTTTGGAAGCGCTGATGCTGCCTCGATCTGAAACGGTTTTTCCCGTCAACAGGCTCAGTTTTGAATCCTGCCCAGATTCGGAGATGTTGTAGGTCACGAACGGCCTGTCCTCACGGCCACACAATTCGCTAGCGAGTCTGGTTGAGAAATCGTCGGCAAGGGCCAGGAATATCTTTGTGCGGAAGGTTTGGAGAAGCGTCCTGTAGCTGTCGCCGGAGAGCGTTGACTTCAACGAACTGATGCTCTGTGTTGCGACAATGGGGATACATTTCGATTGCCGTGACAAACTGAAGAACTTTTCGTCGCCGATTGGATCACTCTCGCCGACTGTGGCAAAACTCTGGTATTCATCACACATCAAGAAGACTTGCCGGAAATACCTTTCCCGATCACGCTCCATCTCCGGTATTCGGCCCAGAACTGCCCGCTGAAAATCCAACTTGAGCATCGTTCCGAGAATTCTGGCGAGACTGGCATTCAAGGAAATCGGGAAGTTGAGGGCGCATATCTTTCCGTGCTCGATCAGCCAATTGAATGACGGAAAGGGTTTGCCATAGGGGAAGGTACCGTTCTCATTGGGGACGTTTAGTGCTGGATCGTACGTTTGCTTGGGCGGGCAGAAAACCCGCTTCACCGCGGGATTGATGTCGAAGAGCGAGAGAAAAATAGAAACACCTTCGACAATCGAGCTACGCAACTTCTTTTCTAGCCCCATCCAGTCGTCGAAATACCAGCGCTTTACGGCTTCCAATTGCTGCCGCTTGATGTCGTCCAGATCGGAGGAAGCTTCGACGGTGAATCTCTGGCATTCGAGAGCAGTTCCTTGCTTGCCGAGCAGTTCTTCCAATCTGACCGATACCGGGGCCTTGTACATCCCTTTGGCCTCGTCATATGCAAAGACGAATTCTGCAAATGTGCTGGCGAACTTTTCGTTTCCATAGACCTCGGGGGCAACGCAGACGTACTCGCGCGTCTCGAATCTGGCCTTTCCCTCCTCAATTCTCTTCTCTAACTTCAGGGGTGAGATCGCGCACTCGTAAACATCAAAGAACGTCACGTAATCGTAGAGCACCTTGTACAGCAGAATGATGTGCTGAAGCATATTGGTGTAAGCCTGCTGCCAAAATGGTTCTTTGCCATGTCCGTACAAATTGTTTAGCAGCGAAGCCACGCTATAGGCTAAAGCTGATGAATCCAGGTCGTTGTGCAGAGGGTTGTAGCGGTAGTCGGAATTCAAGGCGATTTCCACGTAGTCGTCCTCGCGGTCATGCTGTCGGGCAATCTCCCGAATCTGGTGGCAGAAATCTCCTTTGACCTCCAGCACCAGCCCGCCAATCCGTTTGGCCGGCGCATCAGCTTTAAATGCGATGAGCTGCTCGGCAAATGGACGCATACAGCATGTTGTTTTTCCCGTTCCAACTGCCCCGAACACTCCAATGCCGGTAAACAATCCTTTTTCTGGAATCGTCAGCCATTGCGGCTCGCTGGCGGGAGTGATTCTTGTTGGGTGATGAATCTCTCCGACGACAAGGAACAGATCGTCCCTGAATTTTGGGTCGGGATACAGCGGAAGGGGATTCCGCTTCTGTTTCCGCTTCCGAGCAAAACTCAATACGTAAATTCCCGAGAAAGCAGCGGAGTAAATGAAGAACGGCGTGCTGAACAAGAACAGCGTGTAGCTCCCCGCGAGAACCGAGTAAACGAGCGGGTCTCTGAGGGCCACGTATTGCAGGTACAGGTTGCCCTGGGGAAATGGACACATAGTGAACAGGATGAGTCCGGTCATGCCGGCAAGAACCAAGCTCACAAACGTCCGCGAATTGGCGATTCTCTCCAGCATGGCAACTCACCTTTTCGAGGCACTCATTGGGAGACTCTTGTCCACCGATTGAGCAGTCCCGTTGTGATTCTGGTCTGTCGGCACGCGCCTGCGTGGACCACGCCGTGGTTGCGAATCATTCTTGTGCAGTTCGTACCAAGGCTTGAATTCGCCGTCGCTTTGGAACAAGAATTTCAACGCTCCAGAAACGACTTGGTCATTCGTAGCGCCACTGAACCGGCAATAGGCACGCAATGTTTCCTGCACGTCGTTTTCGATTGCGGCTTTGATCTGGGATCTCGATTGCCTTTTCTCAACCTGAATAATTGGCATTTCATTCTCCTTTTCATTTGATTTGCGGTACTGCGGGGAGCGACCTCCGAAGCCGGTCACGGACACGCCCCGTTAGGCGGCGGGTGGGGTCGCTCCCCGCAGTACCGTTGCACTTGACCTTGTGTCTGTCTTCGCAGCCAAGTTTGGAATCTCCGTTGTTTTAAGCCCCTTATGCACTGCGCCCCCATTCCGGAAGTTGGGCGGATGATTGGGCGGCTTCCTCGGCCGCAGACGGACTGGGCCGCCCAACATTCGGTACTACAAGGAATGTTTCAAAATGCTCGCCAGGGTTACTGATCGAGGCCCCGCAGTCGATCTCCGGTGGCTTTCCCGTTTGCTTCCAGCTTTGGTATTGACTCTCGTACTTGGCATCGGAGTACCGTTTGAGCCCGCGTTGCCACTCAATCACGTCTTTGTGGGCGAGCTCTTTGAATCGTTTTTCTTCGGCCATCTTCCGCAGCCTGAAAAACGTTGCAAGGTGTCTTTGTTCTCGCTGGCGCTCGGTTCCTGACAAAGCCTGAGTGAATACCTCTCTCGCGGAGGAAAAGCTCTTTGTGGATGTCGAGACGAAGATCAAGTTGAAACTCCCGCCAAGTGCGTCGAACAAAGGTCGATACCGCTGTATGAATGAAGCAAAGGTTTGCAATGAGCGAATATCGTCCTCGATGTAGGTGAAATTCGTGAGCAATGCCGAAGCGTCCCCGGAGAGAAATATTGGGAACTTCTCAACGAAGTAGCGGCGTGTTTCTGCTCCGGTTTGTCCGCGAAAGATTTTCGCGGGCAGAACATCTGAGCTGACGTGTTTCGCCTCGGCGAAATAGGAAACCTTATCGCACTCGTCTTCGAGGAATTGGCGATTGAGATGTGAGAGCACAAAGTCCAAGCCCAGGACTCTTACGGCTGCCTTTTCCAACAGTCCGTAGCGCCCCGGTTTGCGGTGGCGAGAATTCTCGTCCCCAAGTGCGGCGTAGACCGTCCGTGAGAACAGGTGGTAAATCTTCTGGGTGCCGCGCTCCGGCAGATGTTCCCTCACGTGATGTTTCTGGATGGCCTTCTTGAGGAAATATGTGGCCGGGCCTCGGCCAGCAACATCGACAAATTGCATGAACTGCCTTTGCAGGAAGAAACCCGAGTGAACGGCCACGATGCTTAGGAACTCGGCTTCCCGTGCTGTGTAGCCAAATTGCGTTAGGGCTGCGATTGCTTCGGTTGGAATTCTCATAATGACATCACCTCGCCAACTAGGTCCTCGCCGCGTTCGGCTGACCTTCCGCGATAGTCCCGGTTGTAGAGCTTGAATCCCGCTGCGGTCTTGGCTGCGATCTGGCGGGCCTTGTAGTGTCCGGTCACACATTCAAGGTCCACCTTGCATTGCTCCTGATCTCGGGACTCGAATTCGATGCGAACGTCCGGGAACTGAATCTTGCCTTCAACGATCTTTAGTCCGTGTGCCTCGGCAATCTCCTGGCGTTGGCGTTCGCGCTCTGCCGGCGGAATGGTCTGGATTCTTGCGAGTTGGCGATTGACTTGCTTCTTCAGTTCGAAATCGAGCACAACTCGTTTTGGTGTGCCACCTCCCTTGGAGATTTTCCGTGCCTCTTTTTGGTACACGTCATAGATAGCGGCATCGTGGCGCAGCTCCCGTTTCTTGACGATTCCCGAGTAGACGACTTGGTCTCGGTTGGAGAGGGCAGACTGCGTAAGTTCCTTCGCGGCTTTCGTCAGAGCGACGTATCCACCGTTTGCCCTTGAACCTGGGTGGACGGTAAGAAGCCGTTGCTCGCGGAGATTTCGCAGGTCTTTGCGAAATCTTTCGTCATCGTTGTCGTAAAGATGTTTCCGCAGGGAGTTGGCGGTGATTGTTCTGAAGGCTCCCAAGTCCTGAAGCATTCTTGACTGGTCGGAATTCAGCCGATATCTTTGGCCGCGACTTTGGTAGATGCTTTTGGAGTCCTGCTCACGGCTCTGGCGAGAAATCTGGCGCGCACACGGTTCGGTCGATGTGCTTCGGTCTTGAGTAGGTCTCAACGAATCGTCATGAAGGGAGCGGCCCATGTTTCTACTCCTCGGACCGTTCGCGAATCTCAGTTGAGAGGTCGTCCTCCCCGATTCTGAGTTGCTTGTCTACATAGACGAGCTTCTGGCCGGTGTGCTTGAGAAAGAACCGTCTGGCAAGCAGAAAGAACGCGGCGAACAGATTGGCAAATAGGAGTGCCGCGTACAAACAGATGGCCCATCCGTAGTCGCGAAAGATAACTTGACGGTAAGGAACTAGGAAGTTGAGGCGATCCATCAGGAAAAAACAGAACGCCAGGAAGACAGTCAAAGTTAGAAGTAGTGCATTGCCGATCATTGAGCGCCTCTGGGTATTCAGACGCGCCGATCTGGTCCCCGATTCTGGCCAGTTGAAAGGTGACTACGCTATTGAATTTATCGACGGTTTGAGCCTAGAGTCGACCTGGTAGAAGCGTGACATGTGCGATGGAAATGCCTGCAATTCGGGTCAAGTTGTTGTTTCCGATCTGCCCGTTCTCATGCTCGACTCTCCTAGTCTGAAAGCATTCGATAGGGAATCTGAATAATCTCGAATTTCGCTGGAATCATGACCTGCTGAGATTGTCTCGCTGGATTTCCTGCGCCCCCGACTACAAGCATCGGCAAGTGTTGCGGAAAATGCCCCCTCTCCGAAAATTTGGTCAAGTCTTCCAAGGCCGCCCCAATTCCTGCCTTCTCCCCCTCAAGTGGTATGGGAATCCGCAGTTTGAGCTTTGGAAGAAGTGGATGATCTATGGTCACCGCAACATGGAGGACGGCATCCGGGCTGTCACCGCGATGATTGTCATGTACTTCCAGCCCAATCTGTACCGAATACGCGTCGGCTTGAGGGTTCTTTGGTCTGACCTCGACTCTGCCTTCTCCATCGAGCAATCCAGCAAAAAGTGCATAAAGCTGTGAATCATCGATTTTCACGAGGCGCCTCCAATTGGAATCGATACCCGCATTCGATTGCCTTTCGAATGGCGTTGCCCAGATCTTCGTTCGTGACATCGTCTGCTGTTGGCAGTTTACCCTCTACCAGAGATTCAACTACCTGGAATGCAGTCGATCCTAACGATGTCCGGAAAACGCGCCTTCTTTCTTCTAGCGACTCCTCCAGTCGCGGGACAAGGTGTCTTAATTCGGCGATGGTCGTTGCAGTGTTGGGACTCTCTCCGCCTAGCAATGCCAGTTGGCTTTCGATTGTCTGGGCCTCTCGGGCAAGACGAGCCTTTTCGCTCTTCACATTCGCCATTGCAAGTAGCAACTTGTTCGCTGCCTCTTGAATCAACGATCCGGTCAGCTCGACGCGTTCGTCTGGCAATCCCTCCGAAGCCAGTAATCGTTCGTATTCCTGATAAGCCGTGTTTAGATTGGTCAAACTCGTTAATGCCTCTTCCAGCGAAATAAACGGCAGGACTTGCACACCTCGTTGCGCTGCAGCATTACAGTTTTCGATAACTCGTTGTGCCACGGCTACCACTGCGTTGGCGTTGCTGGGTTCTTCGACGATCCTCGCAGCGGCAAGGGCCACGACCCACTGTTCAAGATCGGCCAATGTGTTAAGTTCATCCGACGCTGCCGTAAACGTCGCGACGACACTTTCCCCGTCCTCGAAGCCCTTCGTAAGGGCATTGGCAAGAGACTGAAAAAGCCCCGAATGAAGGCTCTGGTGAAGGCTGCCCGCACGTTCCAACAGGTTAGCGATAGAATCCGGTCGTTCGAGAACGGCTGCTGGTATTGTCGCGGTGAGGATCCCCCTAGCTCCAAGAAGTTGTCTCGACTTAGCCAACAGTGGCTTCCGGCAACACTCGGTAGCGAGTTCCAGCCACTCCTCCGTCGTCTTTAAGGACAACGGCAAGGGCACGTCTGGAATACCAGCATCGCGATTCGCAACACTCAGAGAGCGGATACGAACACTGACGTTTTCGGTGCGCTCGACAATTTCCATCAACCCTTTGAGCGAGTTTACTTCCATGCCGGTTGCTCCAAAGTTTGCTTCTTGATTTCGCGAAATGCGTCCCCCAAACGAGCAAGGGCCTCCTCCACACTTGAAACGTTCTGCACAGAGACATTGATTCTTGCCGCCACGTCATCGATGGATGAGTCAATCGTGAGCGAATCGAGAGACTTCTTGGTAAGCTCATTTACCAGCTTTTCAATTTCCTCTGATGTGACATCGACAAACCTCGCCGACTCGGTGCGCGAGGCTTCCACGATTCGCTTGATCGCATCATCAAGTTCCTGAAGCGATGACTGAATTTTGCTAACAGTAACCTTTGCTCTTGCAACACCCGACTCAACTGCTTCAAGAAGGGCATCAATAAATTCCTGGAATAACAGCGCTGCTAGCCGCTTATCTTTAGATCCCTGAAGCGCGGTGCTGTCATTTTTTACCTTCTCCAAATATGGAAGAGCATCCATGAGCATGCCGACAGCGCCAAAGTTGGTTAGGATGCCATGTCGCTTTAATGCCGCCTCCGCCTTCTTGGCCTCCTTGAGTGTCCTAATGATCTCAGCTAGTTGCGCGTTCAGTCCTGATAAGACATCGCCAGCCGTGTCCGCAGCTCCTCGTTTCGTACGCCACAGACTTCGGAGCGCAAGCTTGCACGCGGAGTCCTCCGTAAGGAATCCGATTTCGTCTTCACTCACGAAGGCGGCAAGCCGGCGCAGTGAATCACCGTAAGCAGAGAATGCCGCTTTAATGTCATCGATCAGTTTCGCCACTTCCGGTCGGTCTGTGTGGGTAGAACGGTGAGGAAGCAACTCGTCAGCAAGAGAGATATAGCCGATCCGCCCCCAGAGCGATTTGGAGTTCATCACAAGTTCGCGGAGATCCACGAGAAATCCTAGATCTTGTGGGGAAATCGTCTCAAAGGCTTGTCTAATGGTAAGGCCAACGGCATCTTTGTCTGCGACCCGAGCCAGTATCTCTGAGAGCCGTTTCGGCACCACACTAGGAATCACGACGGCGGGGTGACAGCTAGCATCCGATACGAACGACCTGAGACGAGATCGGTAAAATGCGACTTGACGCTGCAGATTCTTGTCGGACTCGGCACGTTCAGCGATTGGAAAGGGATTACTTCCATCTTTAACCCAATCACGTAAACTCAACAAAAAATCGGTGAGAGCCAGTGGCAGATGCAGAACACTGACCCGGTTGTGCTGTTCCAGCCATTCAAGGAAGCTGGTTAGGTGTCGTTCGTTTGCATCGTACGGGAGAAGAACGACTACACCATTGTTGGGCGAGAGAGAGAACTGCTTAAACTCGCCCGACTCTGAGTATTCCATGAGAGCAGTTGTGGATGTAAGGAATAGGACTTGGTTTCCGGTGACGTCTCTCCACGAAAAAACCGGCTGCTTTGTGTCATCAAACCTGCGTCGCACCTCCGTTGGGCGCGTGCCAATTAGGGTCGGACTGGTAGTCGGCAAAGGAAAGGCAGCCGCGATGGAAGCGAACGACAGCGATGGCGTAGCCGCTTCAGTTGCGCCTAGTTTGCCCTGCAATTTCCAGAAGATTTGCCCGGCGTGTTGTTCTGCTGAGTCATGGGCTTCCAGCAATTTTCGAAGAGCAGCGCCTCCTTCAATTGTTTCCTTTTCTAAGCGTTCTCGTTCGTACTCCAAGAGGAAATCTACCGCGAGTCGTAGCAAATGCGGAGTATCCGATTCGCTTAGTGAAAAGCGATCCTCCACCGACACTGCCTCAAGCAGCAGAACAACGTACCGAGCCACATCGATGGCGACCATTTCCATCTTGAACACTTCGCGAATGATGGGCACCAATTCGTTCTCAAGGTCATCCCCAAGTCGAAAGAGCCTTCCATCTCCTTGGCCGGGGTCAGGCTTAATCGAAAGGATGCCACGCAACTCGGCTGGTTCCAAGTGATCCACGTATGCAGCTGGTACTAGATTTTGCGAATCTGTCTCGTAGGGCGCTTGGCTGACAGAGTCCAATTCTCTGACAAATTCGTGTATTTCGAGCGTTCCTTGTGGTTTGAATGTACGGTACCTCTGGGCAGCCTTCATCAAGTGCCTTGGCTTTCCTCGAGATAGCCACCACAAGGAATTAACTGCTGCCTCTGGTATATCGTGCAGGAGTTGTTTGGCATACTTGGGACGTACCGCCGGAATTGGTCTGATGCGAAGGCGCTCGCGGTCAGCTTTGCCGAGCACATAGAGGGACCCGACAGCGAACGCGCAAACCTTAAACGCGGGGTCCTCAAGCCAAGCCCGGAGGGGGCTGCGATCATCAGCACGCACGTTTTCCTGCAACGAAATATATGCCTGCTCGACTTCATCCACCAGGAGTACCGGCCGTTTGTCGGCGCTCCGGTCAATTTTTCCTAATCTTGCCAATACATGGCTCAGCAGTGCCTCGTCGCGGTATGTCTTGCAGAGCAATTCACTGATGGGTTCGCTCCGCAAGGCTCCGACCAGCTTGGTGACGAATATGCGAGCGTGCTCGCGAAAACCTTCCGGTGTAGATTTCTCGGGAACGTCATCCAACAGATCGTTCAGGTGGAAATAAACAGGTATGAGTCCCTTCTCTAGAGCCTCTTCTGCGACCCAAAAAAGAAATTGTGTTTTGCCTGCTCCGAAGGCTCCCCAGACAGCCATTGGGTCACGAAACTTGCCCGCCCGGTAGGCATCCAGAGAGGTTTGTAATTCCTCGCGGAGCGTGCGGTGCTCTTTGGAGAAGTCTCTCCAAATGCCAGGCTCGAAAATTGCACGAATCTCGCTCAATGTAGGCTTCGAACTCCTCAACTCTAAATCGGTGCAATATAAGACAATGATTGTACCCTTGGCGGAGGTTACTTGATGCCAAGTGAGGTTTGACGCCTCGCGAGATAGCGCCTGCCGGATTGTCACCTTGTCGGAGAGTTACGTGGTCTGGATCATGTTGGAACAGTACCAACGCAGTTCGATAAATGGCACCGTTGGGAGGGTTGACGAACTAAAGCGACGTTTTCTTTGGCTTTGTTTGAGACAAAAACGGGCCGACACAAGGTCAGCCCGCTTGATTTTGAGTTGAATTGTTTCGTGATTTCATGTCCCGTACTTCATACCGTTGCCCCCACTCGACCCGTTGCGTTTCCGGTTCGCCTGTTCGATTTCCTGTTTGATCCATTCTGCAAGCTCTGCGGGGCAAAAGCGGACTGCGCCCTTGACGTGGAAACAGGGAATCAGTCCAGCCTTGGCCATCTTGTAGATATGCTGTGGCGTAACACCCAGCATTTTTGCCACCTCAGCAACTTTCAGGGCCTCTTTGCGGTTTTCGAGTATCTCGATGAGTCTCATCGCCGTTAAACTTTTGAGTAACCCGTTCGGTCATCAAAAGCACCTCCGATTCAATCCCAGACTTGTTTGCCTGAAAGAGACACGAACACAACAATAGCCAACCCATTTACGAGACGAGAGTTGCTGATTATTTGTGGGGGATTGCCAGGTAGACGCAGGGAGGCAATGGACAAACCAATATGAACCCAGCGGCACGCGAAGAGTTGCAGTGGCGCACGTCATAAACTTCTCGACTGACGCAGCTCGCGCTCGGACGGGCCTAAAAACCGGCGCGCGTATTCGTACTCTTAGAAAATTGGATGCGCCCATCACCCCTCAAGTAAGACTTTAATGTCTCCGAATTGTCAAAACTTCGACTAGCCAGAGACCGATGCAGCCGTATGCCGCGTCCGGCGCGGAGTTCAACGGAATCAATTTTTTTAAACTGCGTGGACCAAAACCGCATTTGGTCTGCGAACGTAGAACTTTCAGCATCTCTGTCGCGTCTGAGTGTTCATACGTGCAACAAGAATGCACGTTTCAGGATGTGACTTATGAACCTGATGCTCACGCTGATCTTCCTGCAATCCGGCAACAGTCCATGGGAAAACGCTGTCCAGCAGCTTCAAACCGCCTTCACTGGCCCGATTGCGAAGGGCCTGAGCCTTGTCGCAATCGTGGTTGGCGGTTTGATGTTTGCCTTCGGTGAAGGCGGAAACAAGCGGATGTTTGCCGGGATTGTCTTCGGCATTGGAATGGCAATCGCAGCGGTGAACTTTCTGTCCTGGCTCTTTCCGGGATCGTAGGAGATAGCAATGCCGACGGAACGCCGTATCAACGCCACTCACAAGGCGATCAACAAACCGCTCACGATTCTGGGCGCGGAACGAAAGCTGTTCTTCGTTGCGCTCATCATGGGCGCGGCGGCTTTCAACCTTTTCGGCAGTTTGCTCGGCGGCATATTGCTCTTCGGCTGCCTGTTCCTTCTGGCGCAGTGGGCGACGCGAACGGACCCGCAAATCCTGCGAATCCTGCTCAACTCGGGCAAGTTCCGTCGCGAGTATGACCCTGCAAAATTCTTCGAGCCGAATCTTCGGGTGATTGAACATGCTTAGGCTTTCAAAGCTCGTCAAGAGCTACAAGGAGACCGGTGCTCTCAATGAGCATGTGGCGATCTTTGGCTTTCTGGATGATCAGGTCTTTTTGACCAAAGGCGGTGACGTTGGCGTTGTACTCAGAGTCGAGGGAGTCGATTACGAGTGTTTGGATCACAAGCAGACTGACAGTTTGACCAAGCGCCTGGAATCGGCTCTCCGGCTTCTGGGGCCGCAGTACCGCGTCTATCAGATTCTCTTCAAGTCCAGTGGAGAGACGATCCCGCATGGGGAGTATGACAACCCGGTCGTAAGGCAAGCGGTTCATGACCGCACAGCCTACTTTGAGAGGAGGGCCGGCGAACTGTACTCCCTCCAGATTTACTACGTCATCCTCTACGAAGGAGTGGCGCATCATCACAGCATCACGGGAGCGATTGCGAGGCTCGCGTCGGAGCCGAGGGAAGGGCTGGACGAGCTGAGGGGCTTTCTCAGCAGTAAGAAGCAAACCTTATTGATCGGCAGTGCGATTGACAGGCAACACCGCACGTTGCGGCATCAAGTTCGCAGCGTAATTCTTCACCTCAGCGATTTTGTTGCGATTGAAACGTGCGGCAAGCAGGAAGCCTTTAAGGTTCTGAAAAGGCTCCTGAACTTCTCCCCGACCAAGATTGCACATGCGCGGCTGAAATATGACACGCATGTGGATTATTTCCTGGCTGACTCGGCGCTTGAGTGCTATCCGGGACATCTCCTGATCGACGACTGCTACGTGAAAGCCCTCTCCCTAAAAGAGCCCACCGCGCAGAGCTGGCCCCTGATTTTCCAGCAATTGCTGGAAGTCGGGGCCAGCTACCACATCGTTACGGAGTGGAAGGCCCAGGACAATACGGCCGCCCGCAAGCGGATTCAGTCCATGCGGCGTCACTTCCACAACAGTAAGACTTCGCTCTTCAGCCAGCTCAAGGCCGACGGCTCAACGAATCCGGGCGAGCTGCTGGTGGACGACTCCAAGGAATCGCTCGTCCGCAGCCTTGGCGAGTGTCTGAAGGAAATCGAGCTTAACGGGAACTACTTTGGGGAGTTCTCGCTCACCATCGTTGTTTACGACAAGGATTTATCTGCCGTCGAAAAGGCGTGCGCTGAGTTCTACAAAGTGTTTTCCATGCACGATGGCTTGCTTTTCGAAGAACGCTACAACCTGCTGAATGCGTTCTTCGCGACCGTTCCCGGAAACCGCCATTTCAATCTTCGGTATCTCTGGTTGCTGAACGCAAACTACGCCGATTATTCGTTCCTGTTCACGTTGCACACCGGGGAACGACAGAATAAGCACCTAAAAGCCGAATACTTGGCGGTCCTTGAGACGAATCACGGAACACCTTACTTCCTGAACTTGCACTATCAGGACACGGCTCACACCGTTGTCCTGGGCCGCACCGGATCGGGCAAATCGTTTTTCCTAAACTTCCTGATCACGAATCTACAGAAGTACGACCCCTACACGTTCATTTTCGATCTGGGAGGGAGTTTTCGCAGCGTTACACAGCTCTTTGGCGGCGCTTTTCTAAAGGTCAGCGCGGAGCATTCAGAATTCACGATCAATCCGTTTTCACTGGAGCCGACACCTGAGAATCTGAACTTCCTTTTCTCATTCGTTAAGGTGCTCGCCGAAGGCCGTGGCGTGATTCCTCTCACACAGGCGGAAGAAAAAGATCTCTTCGGACAGATCCAGAACCTATACATCCTGCCGGCGAACTTGCGGACTCTGAGCGTCCTGGCCAATACCTTGCAGAAATCGTTGGCTAACCGGCTGGAGAAGTGGGTGCAGGGCGGGCAATACGAGCATGTCTTCGACAACGAGAACGATACGCTGACACTTTCCCACTTTCAGTGTTTCGATTTCGAGGGGATGGACCGTTATCCAGGACTGATTGAGCCACTGCTCTTCTACATCTTGCATCGGGCGAATGCCTTCATCTACAGCTCGGAGGCGGTCACAAAGTTCAAGGCTTTCTTCATTGATGAGGCTTGGCGCTTCTTTGGGCATCCGGCGATTCGCAACTACATCGTGGAAGCCCTCAAGACCTGGCGCAAGAAGAATGCCGCCATGATCCTCTCAACCCAATCGCTTAATGAGTTGGACAAGTCGGAGATTGTGAACGTCGTGATTGAAAGCTGCGCGACCAAGATTTTTCTGGCGAACCCGGACATGGATCGCGAACTGTACCGGAACACCTTTCACTTGAATGACAACGAGATCGAGATGATTTCAACCCTGATTCCGAAGCGGCAGGCTTTGGTGAAGCGGCCCGATCTGGCCAAGGTCGTCAATCTTGAGGTTGATGAAAAGAGCTACTGGCTGTACACGAGTGACCCGAACGAGAGTTTCAAGCGCGAGCAGGCGTTTCGCGAGCACGGTTTTGAAAAAGGTTTGGAGGTTTTGGCAAGGAGTTCCTTATGAAACGAGTAATCACCATCACTTTCCTCGCGGTCCTGGCGCTTTCGGCTGCGGCTCAGAATCGTGAGGCACGAACGGTCAAATACGCAGCCAAGGATATTGTTCTGATTAAGGCCAAGCTCCGCTATACGACGCTGATTGTCCTTCCTCAGAACGAAAAGATTCTCGACTTCGTTACCGGAGACAAGGATTTCTGGGTGGTCGAAGGAACCCAGAATTTCTGTTACATCAAACCGGCGAAACAAGGAACGAGCACGGACGTGACGCTGATTACTGCGTCGGGCAACGTGTATTCGTTCCTCGTGAAGGAAGTCGGAGAAAATGATGATCCCGACGTGAAGGTGTTCATCGAGCCTAAGGATCAGTCCATCGTCCAGGCTATTAATGCTCCTCCCAAGTTCGTGCCATCGAGCGACGTGGAAGCGTCGCGTGTGCAGGCGGCAATTGCGGCAACTCGTGCGGAACGAGACAAAGAAACCTTCCGGGCCGACTATCCGGTGAACAGGCTGAAATTCGACTACGCCTTTGATAAGGACAAGAAGCCCTTTCTCGTGTCGGCGATCTATCACGATGACAGGTTCACGTACATCCGCACCGCCACACAAGAGAAGCCCACGCTATACGAGGTCAAAGACGGCTTGCCGAATCTCATCAACTTTGATCTCCGGAACGGCGTTTATGTCGTGCCTAAGATCCTTGACTCCGGCTATCTCGTGATTGGGAAGCACCGCATGGATTTCAAGAGGCAGGAGTAGTGCCATGTCGCAGGTCAACGAAACTCAGAATCTGGCGCCCAATGTCCAGGACAAGCGAAAGCCTGCTCCGGGTGTCCTGCCCAAGAATGCTCAGACTTGGGTCGTGATGGGGCTGACCGCAGTCATCATGATCATGCTTTGGGTCTCGGGGCCGGCGAAAGGCGCGAAATCATCGCAAAAGCCGGACGCTGCAAAGGCGGAAACGGTCGTTGGACTCAGCCCTGCAGAAATCGCGTCCCGTCTTGAGCAGGTGCGGCGTGACCAGCAGACGCCTCTTACTCCGGCACAACGTCTCTTCGGCCAGCAGCCCGGACGAGTGGATGACCCGAGCACGGCTTTGGCGAATCAAGGCTCCGCTCCGCCCACGGAGCAAGATCCGATCAAACAAGATTTGCGTCGTCGGGAGTACATGGCGCGTTTTGCGTCCAGTGTGTCGCTGAGCTATCGCGCGCCACAGGCTGGCGACCCAGCCAAAATGGCTGCGGACCCGACAGCGCAATTGGCGATGGATTTGTCAGCCCTTGAGATGCCGAGCCCTCCCCCAACTCCCCCTGCCAATGGAGTGCCGCAGGCATCGCAACTGTCTGCCAATTCTGAAGAGCCGTCGAAGAAGAGGAGCAATCCGAATTTCAATCAGTCGAGCGGCAAAGACTACTTGGTCTTTGAAGGGACGGTCCTTGAAACCACGCTGGTCACGAGATTGAACGGT